>Ga0116231_10006780_pt1 | contig 21496 bp, 18 predicted proteins | sample S1TSphgellanicum_2_FD_89695 | JGI IMG/M metagenome (GOLD analysis project Ga0116231, IMG submission 89695) | Host-associated microbial communities from peat moss isolated from Minnesota, USA - S1T2_Fd - Sphagnum magellanicum MG | ecosystem: Host-associated > Plants > Peat moss > Unclassified...
AAAACGTTCGCGGGGGTGGGAGAGCTTGATCTCTTGCAAAACACACACACCCCCTTAGAGGCAACAAGTCCGAAAAAAAAAACAATGGCGAAAAATCGTCGTGCGCGCGTCAGTCGATGTGAATGTAAAACGGTCATTAAGCACGCCAGTCGATGTAGAACGGTCATTGACGCACATCATGAGTGTCAGCTCTAGTTGAACTTGACATCTCAACATGATTGTCAAAGATATTGATCGTCCCTTGCTAGACCACCATCACCCACAAAGATCCACGTCCCTTGCGAGACCACCATCACCCACTGAGATCCACGTCCCTTGCGAGACCATCATCACCCACTGAGCCCGCCCTTGCTCATTTCGCAAAGTTGGTGCTGGACTGCACATCATGGTTTGGTTAGAAGATGATGTCGTCGAATCTGGAAGCATCACTGTTGTTGATATCACTGCTGAAGGTGAAGTGGCACCACCCGTACCTGTCGAGATCGATGATGAAGAGGCGCAACTTGAGGTTGACAATGTTGGGCGTGGAGACATCATGGCGGTTCGGATCAAAAATTTCATCAACGCTGGCATTTTCCCAGCTATCATCAAGGGCGCCGCGTTTAAGGATCTAAAAAAGATAACGTCTTTCCTTAATCAATGCAACGTGCGTCTAATTGACAAGGGTAAGGTCGAGTGGTTCATCTGCTTGCTGGACCCGTGCTTCAATGTCAACAAGCCAGTTGTCATTAAGTGCACAAAGATGGGAACGTCAAACGCTTGCACCCACCTCAACAAAAAAATTACATAACCTCATCCAAGACAATGGCAACTAACAAGAAGCTAGCAGATATCAAAAAGCAGCTTGATCTATCTGACCCGACTTTCAAAAAAGACCCAAAGCGCTGGTTTGAAGTGCAATTGGGAGCTTGGTCCGCCGAGCAGTCGATCTCGTACAATGCGTTCACGACCCGTAGATGGCAACTTATTGGTCGTCAACTACCTATCAGGGAAGGTGGAATAAAGTCAATCAACATTCGCAAGCTACACGTCGAGCTGTACACCACGTGCAAGAAGATCATCATTATGTCACTCGCTAAGGTGCGCTCATTCTTTACGATCAAATACCTGTCGTTGTACCTGGACCTGATAAAGAGCAAGATGAGCAACCAGAAGTACCTAGCATTGCGAGTGTGCTTCAATACGTTGACCAGGTTCAATATTGGTTACAATCTCGCCGTCTGCCGATTTGCACCGACTACCAATGAGCGTTAAGCGGAACAGTTGTCTACAATCTTGCACGAATGGTCTTCAGGCATCCCCGAAAAGTTCGGCATTAAGGTGATGCTCGATGTGCTGACAAGCACTTTAGATTCGGGATTCGATGTAAAGCATACCTTAGACATTCTGATCGATGTTTGGTGGGAATGGTGTATATCACATCTAATCCACCTGGCACTCACGGAAACGTTTGGCACCTCAATCGACCCTAACAATAGTAAGAATGTGGATGCGCACTACTTCTTCCAGAAGATCAAGAAGGTCATTGAAGCTGTGAACAAGTCTAAGTACTTGCAGGGAGCCTTCGAGGAAGCCATGCTTGAATTCTTGGAAACGTACCTTAAACTACTTAACTTACCGCAGCACCGATGGTCATCTACAGCGTTTGTACTGGAGCGAATTCTAATAGCTTGGGAACCTCTCTTGAAGGCGTACTGCAAACTTAATCGACCAGTTCCATTGACTGACATGGACCACACACTGTGCATCGAGTTTTATTCAATGATTGAGCCGGTTCGGGCCGTTCAGATCAAGGCACAAGCTATGCAAACATTTGTCATTGTCGATGTGTACGTCATGTTATACTCTTTGTACACAACTGTCCTCGATGTAAGCAAGCCGCTCTAGTTGATAATACCGGTACGTCGTCAACTTGGTTCTGAAGACCCCGATCTAGTGTCGCGATCACATGACGTACTACAACCGGCCATTCGTGAAGCACGGAAGCTTCTTGGCAAGGCAATGTCTGAACGCTACTTCAAATGGTACCATTCAATATTGGCGCTTCGTCAGCCCAAGAAGATTTACAGTAACAACCTTGAGCGGCCCATGCTACTGAAAAACGTCTTGGAAGAAACCGATTTCAAGTTCTCGTACTTAATCGACGCACAAAGTATGTTGTACCCGCCAATGACGTCTAGAAAGATCCTAGCGAAGTTGATCAATGCGACTAACATTGATAGGCTTGATATTCCTGTTGGCTGGACACAAGAGAGCCTATAGAAGCAGCACTTTGTGTTCGTGAACCAGTTCATATGGAACAAAATCAAATGTTTAGCGGAGACCGTTGCAACACCGATTATGCTCAAGAAGCAGCAAATGGCAAGGAGTACCCTAGCTCGGCGACTTGAAAGACCGGCAAAGCGCGTCAAGACATTAGAGTTGTTGTCAACAGCTTTTGATATTGTGGTTGATGATGACAAGAAGGACATTAATGGGAGTGGCGAGCGCTTCGAGACGGCAGCACAAATGGTGAACATCGAAGTTCAAATCCTCAAAGGAATTGGCGCTGAAACCAATATCGAGTTGTGGCCGGAATCAGCCGAACTGTGCAAGTGGTGGGCTTGTCAAACAAGCATGCCATGTCTCATGCAAGTTGCTTTGGCAATCCTGGCCAACAAGCCATCCTCGGGTGGACTCGAATGCGACCTGGGCAGCCTGTCAGATGTCTTGGCTCCAAAATGATCGTCGTTGCGTGCCGGCTTGGTAAAGATCAATATGTTCCTCAAGATCAACAAGCACCTCACCCCGACGAACCCGGCCGAAGTGGCCCCATTTGACAAGAAAATGAATTGGGAAAACAACATTCCAAAGCGGCCAGTAATGGCACTATATGATGGAGGCGAAGAAGAAGAGAAGGAAGAAGAAGACACTAACAATGACAATGACAATTCTCTTGTCTGAAGAGATTGTATAAGTTCAATAAAAGGCATTCACCGTCCAAGGCTAATTAACTTTAGTGGTGCATGATCACTGAGCTCACAATAGTTAGTTAACTATAGTGGTGGTCATAGGCTAGACCTTATAAGCATAGTTAACTTAGTGGTTGTCACAACCCAAGGATGAAAAAAATAGTTAAAGTAGTTAACTACCGTAGTGGTAGAAGGTCTGAAAGATTTGATGGCGAACTTTGCAACCTTTCCAAAATGTCCCTCATTTGCCCCAAGCTTTCAATCAATCTCCATTTGGGTTAATGGATGATTTCATGTAATTTAATCAAGCTCATCCAATTCAAGATAGGTTCATAGTGGGTTTTTTTTCATATAATTGGCAAAGTGAACAAGGCTGTCACAAACACACACATGGACCCTAGCCATTTAGGAATTGAAGAATGAAGATTTATGATAATGTGTTGTGTTGTGAATTGTGTGTTCAATTTATAGTAAGATAAATTGAGGAACGTAGGTAATTTGAATGCAATATATATAAGTTTATTATTTGTCCAGTAAGCTTATGTTAATCCAACATGACATTGTTTTGTTAATGCATTAGTTCATATGTGATTTATTTGTGTATTATTAAGAATTTTATTCTTTTTATAATTAATTTTAAATTTATGTTTTATAATGTTGTGGACTAAGGTGTATTTGTTACCATGTCTATGTAAAAATCTCCAATTATTATAGTTGAAGAATCTACAAGCATCTGTTTTAATGTAATTTTTAACATAGATTTGAAATAGTTTGTTTATATTTATAATAGTTTATAGATTGTGAATATATATAAAGTTTTTCATGTGTTTTGTTGAAGAATGCAATAATAGATTATGCATCTAAATTTGTTATAAAAAATATTTTTGTTAACAACATAAGTGCATCATAAAGTATCATTGTTTCATGTACAACTACAAGTTTTCAAATTGTCACTTTTATTTCAAAAGTAGTTTAAAAACTCAATATACCCATATGTAAAGTAGAGCTAAATAGGAAAAAATCCCATGATTCAAATTGTAAAACCTTAATTTAAATTCAAAATCAAATTCAAATTACCCCAAAATCCAAGACCAAAGTCCATAATCAATATCAACTTTCCAAAAAAAGTTACCCAAAACAATTTTTAATGTCAACTTTTACCTTTTAAAAAAGTTTAAAAAGAACCCCAAAAAAATTCCAACATAAAAGAGACATGATTTGCAGCTCCCAACACCAAAATTTCTATTGCAATATACCATGTACATATAAAATATGTACAAGTCTTTAAAAAAACCCATTTAAAATAGTACATAAACAATGTTTAAAACAAATAAATTAAGGTTTATGGTTTAATTTTACTATTTTATACATCATCCACATATGTACAATATGTACAAACCCAATATGCAATTATAACAAGCTTCAATTTCAACACACTTCCAAAATTTTCCAATCATTATTCTAAAAGTGAGGTGTAATTCATTAACTTAAACCATTATGGGACTTTAAAAGAGAAATAGATTCACCCCACCTTAGTCATTTTGTTTTGCTTAAAGTTATGTCATTATAAGATCATTATGTAATCATCATGTTTCACTATTAATACACACAATTCACCATTAATTTAAATAATTCAATATGTTTTTAATGTTGTTGTTTTAAATGCCTTAAGCATTATTGTACCTTAGGTTATTATAAGTTATTCTACCATAATTTATTTTGCATTATTTTATCTTGTGGTATTTTCAACTGTTTTTGGATATTTAAACCTAGGCTATTTTTTGTTGTTATAAGTTATTTCATCCTACATTGTTTCAAGTTATTCCAACCTAGGACTGAGTAAATTGGAATAATTGAGAATAACCAAAAATAACCTAGGGTGGAATAGTTTGAAATAATTGAATTTAAAAAAAAATAACTTAACATGTAATAACTTAAAATAGCTTAGGGTGAAATAACCTAAAATAACTAAAAAGTAACTTAGGGTATAACAATATAAAATAACATAAAGTGGAATAAAATAAAATAGTTGAAAACAAACTAAGGTAAAATAGACTAAAATAACTTACAATGGAATAATTAAAAACCTAGAATGACATAATGTGGAATAACTTGGAATAACCTAACATCAAATAACTTAAAATAATGTAAGGTAGAATAGCCTAAAACAATTAATAATATTTTAAAGTGGAAGAGTAAAAAATAGTTTAAAATGGAATAGCCTATAATAGTTGAAAATAATTTAAAGTAGAATAACCTACAGTGGAACAATTTAGAATATCAAAAAAATCATAAGGTAAAATAACCCATAATAATATAAAATGGAATAACAAAAAAAAACCTAAAATAGCCTAAGGTGGAATAACTTAGAATAACAAAAAAAACCTAAGTTAAAATAATTTAAAATAGCTTAAGGTGGAATAACCTATAATAACCTATGGTGAAGTAATCTAAAATAGGCTATAATAGATTAGTTTATAATAATTGAAAATCATTTAGAATATTTAAAAAATACTCAAAAACCTAAGGTGAAATAATTTAAAATAGGCTATAATGGATTAATTTACAATAATTGAAAATAATTGAAAATATTTTAAAATACTCAAAAATAACCTAAAGTGGATTTTTTTTTAAAGCCAAAAATACATGGGTTAAAATAACCTAAAATAACCTAAATAAAACTATAGTGGATTAGCTTATAATAATTGAAAAATAAATAAAATATCATTAGGTGGAATAAACAAGAATATTTGAAAATATTTGAAAATAGTTGAAGGTGTCATAACTTAAAATAACCTAAGGTACAATATTTTAAAATAACCAAAGGTGGAATAATTGAAAATAATTTAGGATAAAATAACTTAAAATAATGTAAGGTTAATAACTTACAATAACTTAAAAGTAACATAAGAATTTATTATCGCAACCCTAACCTTGGGCTCGTGACCAAAACAAAAGGGCTTGCAAGGGTGCGAGCCAAGAAGAAGCCCAAGAGTCACATCACATACTCCCGGGAGTGTATGAAAGTGTGAGGGAGTATGAAGGAATGAACTATCACACTCCCAAGGCAACTCCCACTTTGGCAGATGGAGTCTTAGTGGACTCCTGAAACTTCATAGAGCAATTTCAGGGGTCAAAACTCAATGTCTTGTGATGTTCTTTATATCATTGAAAGGCTCTTAGAACGTAGATGTCTAAAATGGGTTCGCATTGCTCATTTGGACATCTAAAACACAAGTTATGGCCAAAAGAGTGGCCGGGAGTCAAACTGCCAGTTTGACTTCCAACTAGAAAAAGTCGGGAATCAACCTGATTTACTTAGCTGCAGAAGGCGTGCGACAAACCGTTGGAAAGCTCTTGACGAGAGCTACAACTTTGTTTCAGACCGCATCTCGATTCGAGGTTTGTTCGCAAAGTTATGGGGTTCCAAAGTCGCGAGAGTCCCAACCGGGGCGATTTCAGGACTCTCACTCGGGAGTCCCGGGAGAAAAAAACCATTTGGATGTAAGCTCTGTGGCCAACCACAGAATATATTATAAGGGGGAAAGGTGGTGGTTCCCCCCAAGTCTGGGCCATGGTGAGTCTAATGTGTTCGTGTTGCTCGTGTCTCGTTTTAGCACCAAGGGTGCTCCAACTATGCACTAACCACTTCGTGTGGGTTGTGTGCAGGCCTGTGTGAGTGAGTGAAGCTTGTCACTCTTCCTAGTCCCATCCTGGAGCTCCAACACGCCCCTCTACCCCTCAAAGTGTTGTGAGCTAAGGAACGCGCCTCGACTTCTCCCTTTTCTGTTGTCTTATACTTGAACTCACATTTGAATGCTTCAAGGAGTTGGGAGTGCGTCATTTATTTTATGTAACCTACACAAAGGTTAGGAAAAGAATGTGCATAACAATATGTGATGACAAATCATTTATTAATTTAAATAATGGTTTAAAGTTTAAGGACTTGATTCTTCAACATGGGTTCAAACCTTCACATTTACATTTTAAATTGGTGTGTTAAGTTAATTTACATTGATACAATAAAAATTTGAAACAAAAAAAATCATTAATATAAGGAAATAACAAACTCTCAAAATTGTTAATGCATTTGTGAACATTTTAGAGAGCAAAGCCTTAGGAAAAAAACCAAATGTCATTCAGCCTTGATGATCTTAATTGTAGTGTGGGAGGATATGTGTAGCAAGTAATTAAGTTCACAAATTGTAAATAAGGTATAGGTGGGGAACAAGGAAAATTTTACAATAAATTTTGTTATCACATTTTTTTCTTTGTTTTGAATAACAAAAAAATTCTTTGATTTGATTGTTGTAAGTGCCTAACTTGGCCTATGTTTGTAATGTAGTATAATCATGAACAAGGAGGTTTTAGGGTTTAGGGTTTAAGGTTTTAATGAATTAATTATTAATGAATTAGATTAATTAATTAATAGTGAAATTCAATTAATTATTAGTGAATTCACTTGTTGATTTGTCCTTGTTCATTTAAGGATTGGCCACTTTCACCATGGTAAATTAGTTTAAGGTTCACTCAAAATTTAATGAAATACATATTGGTGTAATGAACAAAACAATAATCTCAACCTTTAGTTTTTGGGGATTACAACTTTTTTCAACATTAAAAATATAACAACTTTAATTATAGGATTGAAAGTAAATCAACTTTTAGGTTTTCTGTCGTGAAAAGTCAAAGAGAAAACTTTATTTTGTTTTAAAGTCTTCATGGCTTAATAAATCATGTCTCAACAATGATTTGATTTAAGGGCCACAAAGGATACGATCAAATTCATCATAATTTTAAAATTTAATCTTGCATAGAATTTGAGCCTAAGATTCCATTAGAATTATGTTTTTACATTTGTAGTAATGAAAACATTGCCCATGTTTGCTACAAATGGGAGATTGAATGGGTTTAGCTATCCAAGAACTTGTAAGAACAAAAAAAAAATAGTAAGTTCATATGCTACAAATAGACCAAAAACACAAAAGGTAAAAAAAATAAAAACCAAGCAAACCTCAAATTTTATTGCAACATTTTTGCCCCCCCCTTTTTTTTGTCATGCACATCCATCAATCTTTGAAGACTAATAACATTAATGACATGTATCACAAAGATGTTTGAAAAGTTGGTTGAAAACTATTATTTACAAAATGTAGTACTCCCAATGCTTTTAATTACCATAATGGTAGGTTTTTTTGTATTATGCAAATTAACAAGCTCAACATATTGTAAGTAAAACTTATAGAAAAAAACACAAAGCTTACACATCATTAGGCCCAAAGCCATCAACTATATGCAAAATGAAGTTTTTTTTAGACCTTCGGAAAATTCCATTCACAACAAGCTCAATGGTTCTAAACTCTTTTAAATTATGTCTTTGCATGAAGAATTAAATCAAATGAATAACAAAAAGTCCCAACAAATTGGGGAATGGATTTATAAGCTCAATAATAATAATGGTCCTTATTTTAATAATTAACCAACAATTAGTCCCCTTGCTCAAATTTGTTTCAAACAATGACATCAAAATTTTGCGCTTGTATGTAGAACCCAACATTCAAATGGGGTGATCATGAGAAGGTAGTCACAAAAGGTGAAACCACAAATAACATGATCATCATATAACTAGAAGCATCACTTAAGTCACAATGTATAAACTTAAAACCATTGCCTATAACATTGTACAACTTGTAAGAATTCATTATCAACCTTTTAAAGCAACCTCCCTACATCCTTTATTGGATATCCATGATAGCCAAAACAATTTAAGTTGTTTGTGGTCTTCTTCTTTATTGGGGCCAATACTTACATCAACCTTATAAACAAGGAAACTATACACCTCCAACAAAGAACAAAAGGAAGATGTACAAAATGCAAAAAGAATGGAACTTCACAATAGAAGATAGAAGGCAAATGCACATAGAATTTCACAACAAAAAATAGATAACACCAAAAATGATAATAAACAAAATGAAAACTTAACATACAAATAGACCATAAAAAATTAATTGTTACCTCAAAATTGTCAATAAACATCTTGTTTATTGTCCATTCAAACAATAATAACAAGCACATATAAAAAGAAAAAAAATGATAAAAATTATACATAATCAAAAGAAAAACTCGCCTTTGTCCATAATCTAAAAATTAGTCATAAAAAAACAAAATAATTTGGAATGTAAACAATAGATTTAAATAAAATCTCAAAAAACATTTCAACACAATAATAAGACCAAAAATAGTTTTATATAGTTAGATGATTATGATTTAGGGCCTAAAGTTCAAGGTTTAAGCTATGTTAAAAAGATGGGTTCAATTTTAAGATTTAAATTTTAATACAAAAAAATTTAGGTTAAGGTTCAAAATTTAGGTTAAACACCTATCTACAAATTGATAATTAAGATAGGACTTAAGCTTTAATTAGTTATTCATTTTTTTGCAAATTAATATTTTAAGATGAGCTTAGGCTTTAAGCTTAAGATTGTAGAAGACTAAAGTAAAACTTAGGATTTAGGTTAGATGCTTGTTTGTAAGTTAATAATTTAGGATGGAACTTAAGGTTTAAATTGTAGGTTGTAGAAGACACATGTTTTAAAATTATTAACCAAACAGTTGAAAAGAAAAAACCTAAAAGAAAATATAATTAAACTAGCCACAAACATTAATTATCATGGTAATTAGTAACATTTCCTATAAATTACCTAGAAAAACAAGATGAAAAAATGACAATTCTAGAATAAGCATGCAAAATATAAAACAAAGAATAACCTATAAACAACTACATACAAGAATAACTTACAAGCAATGATGTCTACAAAAGGTAACTCAATAAACAATTAAACTTTAAAAAATTAAATAACACAACTATATCTTAAATTTAGCATAATTTATTTTCTTAATTCTAAACAACTTATTCATCCACCTATTGTAGAATTTTGTAACTCCCATGGCAACCTTTTTTTTGGCTATATTATACAATGCCCAACTTGCAAACACAAAATTTGATAGCAAAAGAAAAAAAGGATGACACATGTAAAAAAATTTCTCACAAATTCCAAAATAAGTTAAAATTAGAAGTTAAAATTATACACTTACAAAGCCATTACACCTTCAAACCATCAATTACATAATTATGAAACCATTCAACCTTTAAATTCCATAAACTTTTCAACAAAAAATAAGGCCATTGGTTATGGCCTACGGATTCTTGTCAATGTGCACAATGGATACACCATCTAGGAATTATCCACATTGTAAACACAACTTATTGTTGATGATTGAAAGTGTTAAACCAAATATTTACAACATAGAAATTTAAGAACATTATACCTTTTTGAACACCTCCAATTGCTAATTCCTATTTTTTATTCACCTATCTTCCATTGGGGAAATGTTTTGATACACTAGCAATCACTTCACTAAATCCTTAGACTTAAGATCAATCCATTCAAAACATCAACTTTTCAACTTTCTGCCTCCATGATAGATAATGCCAAACGTGGGTGCAAAACAAAATAGAGGGAAGGCCCAATGAAAAGGAATAGCAACATCAAAATAAATAAAATTTCTTACGCAATTTGTAACCATTCAAATACTACAAAATATAATTAATTCTCTTTCTATCTTTCCAAGGCCAAGAAATCTAAAAAACGCACAATTGAATGGGATTGGGATTTGCTTAATTGAATACAAATTTGTGTACACAATATTCATTAGCACTAAATCATTCATGCAAGTTTGATTGGCCATTGTTTCATGATATGAAAAACAATTTCATCACCAAGGAAGCCAAATGGAAGGAAATAAATATAATGATAGTAGTGAAAAGCTTACCAATTGTTTGTTGCCATGTCATCGTACACCTAGAATGGAACCAATGATGCCTTTGTCAATAAACCAATAGACATTACATTTATTTGGCAATCGAAGCACACAATTGATTTGATAAGTTTATATGTGACAATTGATAACCTCTAACAAATGCTATGTTATGATTAAGGAGACTTTGCTAAAGACATAAAATGTATTATTTAAAGTTTAATTTTCCATTTAGATTGAAGGAGGGGAAGAAGATTAGTGTTCAAGGAAGTTACTCTTGAAATGGATTGTTCCACCAATGTCACTAGTTAATTTCAAGCAATGATTTCATTGAGTAAGTAGCCCATTAAAAACTTATTAAAAAAGCTTTGCATACTATAAAAATCTTCCAAATTTGAGTAAAAAAACTCAACCAATGTCTAGATTTCATCATACACAAGTGTAGGACAACTTTCTCATATTGCACAAGAAAAGGAAAGGAGGAACAAAATTATGTTTCAAAAGGTTTAGTGTCCCTTTTTCCCACTATCGGAGGTGTTTGTTACCAAGGCCCAAAATTTTGGCTTTAAAACAATTGTTCCAAAGCTAAAAGATACCAAGAATGACCGTTCCATATATTTAATTCTTCAAATTTCAAGAATTGTGGTTACTATGACTTTTGCCCATGTTAAATTGCATTCCAAATATCCAAATGAAAGGATTATGGCCTTTTAAGTTAAGAAAAGACATTTAGTGGCTATTAGGTGGTAGATACATGTGGATGGTCAATACATAACTAACCGATGTGGCTAGATATGGGATAGGAATACAATGAAAAAATATTTTTTTAATCACATACCATAGTTCATTTTGGCCAATATAAAAACAAAACACCAACACAACAAGCGAAAGGGTAAGGTAGATAGGCTAGTGAGTAAACATTTAAACTTTTAGAAAGTGTGCTTTCACTTTCTTGTCATTTTCACCTTTGGAGGTTCAATGGGTCGAGGTAATTTTTCACATGGCAAACCTCCATTTGAGTTTGAAATGAACAAGATAATACCTCCCAACGCAAGGGGGCTTGAAAAAAATAGTTTAACATGTTGTGTACACATATCTTTCCGTGTGCAATTGAAGTATATCCTATAACTAAACATGGTAAACTCCACACAAAAATAATATTTCTTTTAATACAAAATGATGTGGATTTTATTCCACACAATTCCCTTAAAAAATATTTTGATTTTCACCTTCAAAAAGTTTTCAGTTTAACAAACCCCATTAATGGCCAAAGAGATGGTGGAAATGCCCAATAATAAAAAAAATAGTGGAAACATTTTTGATTGTGACAAATCATTACCAATCACCAACACAAAAATGAAATCTTTGATTAGAAGATTGAAATTTTTTTGCATTAATTTGATGTGGAAAATGGATGTTCTATCTCCCTACCTAATATTAGGGCAAAAAACTTTGCCAAAATTTGCTTAAGTTTGATGGCAGGAAAGTTTTTAAGGTTGTTGAATTTATCAAGTATGGAGATGTATTGCACATAAAGATAATTGCTAGTTGTTGTTAGATGCCACTTTTTGAGGAATGTGATTAGGGGGTCACTCCTTGTCAATCTCAACAACGCCCCATTCACAACATTGCCTTTTTCAACACAAGCTCCATGGCCATCAGGTTCATGCAAAAAGTTTAAAGCTTAGCCATTTGTTTTCTAATGCACTCATAGGAGCTTCACCATCATGCATAATACATGCATTGAATTGTTTTATGTAGAGTTCAATTTTGCAGTTCTTGAGTGAATCACGATTTATCTTGAGCTTGCATTTTAGGCTATATTATCCAATGTTCTTCCAAGTTTTGAAGCTTGTAGATTTTGAGCAAGATTTGCATATCTACACATGATGGGAGCATGAACTCGTTGGAGCTTTGATCAAAACTCCAAATTGGTGCATCCTTCACAATAATGTTGCAACAACAAGACATTAATGATGCATAGGTAAGTACAAGGACCTTACTTACTTTGTGTATTTGTGTAGTACAAACTTTTACAATTTCAATTCTTGTTGCTTCAGGTTTATGTGAACTTGATTCTCAACCTCATTGTGCACATGTATGTGCAAAAATTCTTTATCCTTAAAACCTTTCCATTTGATACTACAATCAAAACTTGGAAGGTGAAGACGTAAAATAATATTGGATGCTTTAGCGCTTGCATCTATTTGTGTGGTTTTGATTGCTCTAGATTTTTAATTTTGTGAACTTACATTGCTACAAGTTATCAGTTAATTTTGCTTTTATAACTAATCTCAAGTTTCAACACCAGCCAACATATCATCTTTCAAAAATCTTCATATGAAAATAGAGCTATTATTACCTAGGGGCCAAAATCCCTTTAGCTACTATACTCTACAATGAATCTACACACAATATCCTTGCCTTGGTAGTAGGCAACGCCAATAAATTTAAATAAAGGTATGTAGATCGCAGATGGAAAAAAAAAAAACAAAAAATACACCCACACCCATCCATGCAAAACAAGAGACCTAAAAGTTTCTCGTGAATTTTGGGGGGCATTGAAACCCTAATTTTGTTCCTTTACCTTGTGGTGGGGATTGTGAAGGCGTGTGTTGTCGTGAGCTCTTGCATGTGTGTGTGTTTTTTTTTGTGTGTTTGAAAGCCTCTTTGCTCTTGTAGATACATTGCTTTCTGTGTGTGGATTTTGGATAATTTCGGAGTTTGGGTGAACTTTCTGAGGCTACTAGATATGGCAACGTTTGGGGCGGTGACGACTAACTCAGCAACATAATCCCAACAAGTCCTTTGAGGTACATGGCTTTCTTCTTTCTTAGCACGGGCCCCGGAATTGTTTGGGCTTGTTTTAGGTTTATTTGTTTGTGCATTGTCTTCTGTCGCAGGTGTGTGTGCATCGAAGTCTTGGATTCGAGGTTAGGGTAAATTATTTTTCTGGATTTGAATCGGCCAATTCTTCTGGTAATTGTGGAGTCAATTTTAGATCTTTCAGTTCGGAAATGGAACATTGGATGCGCTGAAAATGCAACAATTGTGTTGTGTTGCGACGAGGACATAGCCATTTAGGTAGTAGAATGTCTGTTGTTGTCTCACAACTGATGAAGAAGCTTAGCTTATTAGTTGTGGAGCTGACTACTCGCGCGGATATATCACCGTCTGCTGGGACGGGTAAACCCTAAATAGACACTAGAGGGTAGCCAGTCTCTCTAAGCAAGCTTTTGATGGTCTAAGGTGAGTAGAACTGAATTTTTTGTGAGCTGCTTTAAAAAAAAAGCTGTGGCACTATCATGTATGTAGGGCAGGTGGTCTCACCTCCGACTGATGGAATATCAAGTCTGAGTTTCAGCTCCAAGGCTAATTACCTTGTGGCTTCATCTTGGGACAATCAGGTATATATCTGCAGTTCATTGGCTCTGCTCTTCAGGGGAGAGACATTATGTTGCACCCAGAAATGGGCCAAAAGTTTTGGTATCCCTGCATTCAAGGGTCATATGGAGTCCACTATAGAAACATTATTGGCATCATTGAAGGATCCACTTAAGCTTCGCCATGCTAACCACCATGTGTTTCCCATTTAGAGTATGTTGAATATTTATCATCCTTGTGGATTTCATTTAAGGGGCAGAGCCATTATGTGAGCTGCTTGTTCATGTTCATGCAGCTCCAGGGTGTACCATCTTGTAAATGTATGATTATGTCATATTTTGATTTCAGGGCATTTTGGTGCCATGATCAGGACAGCTTTCTAATGGTCAAAGTGTTGATGTTATATTTTCAGGTTGTGACATTTGGGCTGTGTCATATGCAATATTGAAGTTTTGTGGAATATATGCAGGTGTGTTGCTGGAGATTCAATCCAATGGCAGCAGTGTTCCTAAAGCAGCTATCTTGCATGATCAGCCAGTAAGATTCAGAGGTGCTTTTCTTTCTGACTTCTGAACTCACTCCATGCAAAAGCAGTGTAATATACCCATCACCCATGGTGATGAATGCTATGACTGTTTGGTAGAAAGAAGAAATAGAGAAGTATTTATGCATTTCTGAAGGATTTGATCCAGGTTGTTTCAACTGACAGTGCTGCTTTATCAGTTGGAAGTTTAAGATGTCTGGATTATCTGGTCCTTTGAGATGGGTAACAAAGAAGGGTACACTATGCAGGTACTGTGCACAGCATGGAAGGATGATGGAAGCATAGTCTTTTTAGCTTGTTGTGACAAGCAAGTGAAGATGTGGCCCATGTTGTCAGGAGGACAGCCTGTGCAAGTTTGCATGCATGATGCCCCCATTAAGGACATAGCTTGGGTCCCTGAAATGAACCCATTAGTTACAGGTAGCTGGGACAAAACCATCAAGTAAGTATTTCTTGGTGCAAGCACCTTTTGTGTTGGCAGTGTTGCATGTTGTTTTTGTGGAGATGGTAGCTTATCCTGGAATAGGAATTGTCCAAGGATCAGGAGGAAATGAGACGATCCATTTTCCCTATTTCCTTCTAGGTGTTCATGCAGATTTGATTGTGGACTGAAGGCTCAAGTTTTTTGAGCTGTTCTTCTGGATGGTCTCATTACTTACTTGGAAGAATAGAGCTCTCTCTCAAGCCATGTTGTGGGATAATTCTGGAGTAGAAAAATTCCTTTTCTTAATGATGATCATGTAAAAATTGACCAGCAACATAGAGATATTGTTGTCATATCAGCCACCAAAGCAACACCTGCACTGAGGCTTGTTGGTTTGAAGGAGTACAGATATTGGGACACACGGCAGCAGAACCCTGCTCATACACAGCAATTACCTGAGCAGTGCTATGCCATGGTTGTGGCCATTGTGGATCGCAACATTATTGTTTACAATCTTGCCAACCCTCAGGTAAACTGTTGTTGCTGGAGGCTTTTTGACTGCTAACTCCTGTTCAGTTTGAGGATATCTGTCAAGAGATTCTCAGACAGTGAGACATATGTGCACACAGAACATCTGCAAGTGGAGATTCCCAAGTTACTGAGAATCAATGCTGGCTGTAGTCTTGTACTGATTGAACTTGGAATAGTTGTTGTGATTATGATCTACCAAAGGTTGTGAGAGGTTTAAGTGAAGATTTGCATGGCCACTTACCTTATTTTCAATGTGAGCAGATAGAGTTTAAGAGAAGAAAGTCACCCCTGAAGTGTCAGATGAGGTGTGTTGCAACTTTTCCTGACAAGCAAGGGTTTTTGGTAATTTCTAAAACCGAGGCAAATCTGACACAATCTTTCCATTTTTTTTAAGGTCCCAGAAAGCTGAGCACATCTTCCCTCACCTCTCTAAATAGTCCTGTCAATGGAAGGGAGTCTGGAAATGTGCTGTTACTGTTTTGGCTATGAGCTATGGTTATGATGTTGGCTTAGACTTGATTTGTGTGCTGGGGCAGGTGACAATCAAAATGAGGGTGGATGGATGAGAGGAGAAATGTTTTGTGAAGGTATTTTACTCACTTGGTTTTACGTCAATCCATCACGATGCTTTTTGCATGGCAGGTGGGTTCTATTGAAGGAAGAGTTGCAGTACAGCACATTGAGGCTCAGCAGGCAAAGAACTTCACTTTCAAGTGCCACAGGGATAACAATGATATTTATGCTGTCAATGCCATTAGCTTCCATCCTGAATGTAACAAGGCTGTTGCGAAGTCAGGACACAAACAAACTTGAAGCTGGTCTTTTTTAGGATCATGAGTTGACATGTATGTTGCTTTGTGGAGGTCCATGCAACTTTTGCTACTTCAGGATCTGATGGAGCTTACAATTTCTGGGATAAAGACAGCAAACAGAGACTGAAGGTATATGTTTCATTTGCCATGATCTCTCACTCCTGTGTGTCTGCCACCTTCAGAGAAATTTGAGAAATTGATTTGGCATCTCAGGTGAATGGTTTTCTCAGCTTGCACTAGATGTGTTTTTACACTGGAAAATTTATTTATTACATTTGTGTGCAATTGTACATATTTGGCAGGCTCTGCAGAGGTGTAATCAGCCGATTCCGTGCAGTGCATTCAACCATGATGGCACCATTTTTGCCTTTGCTGTAAGAATTCTTGTTGTTATCATGTTCATCATAACCTGCATTTTATGTGAGATTGATGAGCTGTGCTCTTGATGAAAATGGTGCCTAGAGATGTAGGGGAGAGTTGTGGTTAGAAATAATCAGGAATGAGAGAGGTGCCTGATTTTGAAAGGTTGGTGCAGGTTAGCTATGACTGGAGCAAGGGAGCAGAAAATCAAATGCCAGCCGAAGCTCAGAACTTCATCCTTCTCCATCCAACTCAGGTATTTTGTTTCCAGATAGGTTGAACTATGTGGAGTAGTTCAAGAATTGGACATTGGCACAGACAAGTATAGTGAACATGTCTGAGTTAATAGTGTTATGCTAATTAACCTGCCCAAGTTTACACTAGGTAAACAATGTTCAGCAGTTCCTGCAGCAATTGTATTCTTGTTAGTTGATGTGGATGTTGCCATGGTAGGACATGGAAGTGAAAGCAAAGGCCCAAGTTGCTACAAGGGGAGAAAATGACATATTTGAGCCATTCAAGTGGAGAGTTTTCTTCCTTGTTACAGTGGGCAGGCTTTCACCCAGTATGCTTTCCAATATGAACCTGACATATCAGTAGTTGAAGATCTAAGTGATCACTCACAGAAGAGTTCTGTCAGAGTTGGTTGCTTTGTTCGTACAGAAGGGTATAATCTTGGTTCGCATTCAATTAGTGAAACTACACCACCTCTTCATCCTAACCAATCTGAATGCCTGCAAGAGAACGAGACAGACAGACACAGAGAGAGATACTTGTATTCTAATGCCTGTTGTAACTCTCTGTCCACCATGAGATGGGAGGTGATCACATGGTCAATAGATGTAAGCTGCACTCTTTGTGTCCATTTACCCTGGTGTCCTGCTCCCCTTATTATGCAGAAGACAATTTGCTAACAAAACCAAATTGGAAAGTGGTGGAGTTGACATTGGAAGGAAGTCAATAGTCAAGTGCTCTAGATCCATTGCAGGCTTGAATATTGTTTTCCCATTCCAAAGCTTATGACATGCTGTAAATTGTAGAAAGGTGTTTGCTGTTGGGCATAGTCTCAAAAAAGGCACAGATGCAATCTGGCAGCATTTTGTATGTCACTGGGAGCCTTGGTGCTGCGATAATGTTTTATTCAAGAGGTCTCATATTGCAAATGACAGTTGCATAGCTTTTGGTACTCAATCTATACCCACTGTCAGGAGCTGAAGAAGTCAGCAGGGGAGAAAGTGCAACCAGCAACTGCCCATTCATGATGAAGTTGATGGTGTGGTACTTCATGAATGACACTCACAAGATTATGACCATACTGAGTCTTGCATTTGTTTTCATGTTCTTTGTATGTATCTGATTTGTGATTTGTGAGGTCCTCTGAAATTGTGCAGATCCATTATTTCTACACAACTGTACTTCCCTTTTTTTTGTGCTAGAGAGAATATTGATGGTGCAGTTTCCAATTTTGGTGACATCATATGCATATCATTCCAACACAGAATTCGGACAGGTATTGACTTTCAAGTCTGCAAGTTGTGTTGTATTTTCTCTCAATAGTTGCAGCTGCCAATATACAAACTATCCTCAGATAATTGGCATTGCAGAGTGATCTTTTGACTCATGGGTGCTCAAACAAACACCACACCACAGCAGTGATGTCACACCTAATTTGGACTAAAATCTCAACTGGGGTTCTCTTCAAAGGCTGAGTAGATGGAATCAACCCCCAGCACATCCAATGGTATAGGGTTTGAGAATGGGAACATGGATTCCAGATCCAATGTACAAAGACTTGCTATTCCACAGAAACCAGGGTCCCAATGTCGTATGCTACATAACAAAGTTGGAACTGCAGAGATTGGGGAGTACACGCATCCATCATCAGTTAGTCAATCCTCTTCACTATAAACTGAGGTGACCACCGGAGTCTCTTGCATCAATTTCTCAAGGGGTCTGTAGCGTTTTCTGTTTGCAGGTCTGGGAAGAACAGACGTCTGTTGCTCTGTCATGACGACGACGCTCTTCTTGTCTTCTCCCCACTTTCCTTCGCGTTCAGTCGGTCTGGGAAGAAGAAGTGCTGTTGTCGTTGTTGCGGTCGTCGTCTCTGCTTGCGTTGTTATGACGCTACCCTTCTCAGACTCTCCGGATTCTTCTTCGCTCCGTTTCTTGCCCACCGACAAAGGAGTCTCAAATTCTGTCCATGCTTTCCTCATTCTTCTGCGTTTTGCAGTCTGATCTGCTACAAGCGGTTCTTGTTCAATCCTCTTCGTACTCCCGTGTCTGTCATCGTCGTCGTTGTTGCTCTGCGAAATGCCGGGTTCCAGTTTGACCTGAGCTTGTTGGGTCGTCGTCTGTTTTCGCCGTGGCTTTTGGGTTTTGATCACGTTGCCCGTCGAGCTCCCAATGCTGCTGGTGTTATATCCCTCGTCCACTAAAGAAGTGCTCAAATCCAGGAGCGCACCGGCAGCCAGCAGAGCGGCATGGTCGTCGTCGTCCACACCCATCACTGGTCGACGACTATCAGGAGCTTCTTCTGCTGCAGCGAAGTCGTCACTCATCCGGTTCACGCCTCCTCCTCTTCCTCCTTCGTTTTGCACCTCCTCGTCCATAGGAAAGCCAACGTCACTCCGATGATGGCAGCCAGAGATCCTCGCAACAACGTCATCTTCTTCACGCCGAAAATTCAAAGAATTTGCAATCACCCATCTGCTGCTGTGCATGTCACGCGGTGTTGCAGATGATGAACAAAGACCGGCCATTTCTTGTGGCAACACTTGCTGGTCGATTACGAGACCGGCAGGTCTTCTTGTTGACCACCACCCACGATGACTCTCCGTGGCGGCCATGGACGTGCACAAGAGATCGAACAGAACTCTGATGGCAAGCAAGACAGTTGCAGTTGGAAAAGAAAAATCAGTCGCTCCACCGACCCCTCCCTCCACGATGCACCGAATGTTCTAACTCTCCACTGATTCCTAAACATAGTTTACGTGGACAAAACTCGAAAGGGGTCCTGAATCTCATGATCGCTACTTACCACTGGAAATTATATTTCTCGGTAGCAGAACTGAATTTGTTCAAGACTTCTCTGAAGGAGGAGAAGCAACAGCAGACATTGCTTGTATCTCTCTTTCAAGTAACTGATACCAATTTTAGTAGTGGTGATGAAGTCTGCAGAGAGAAGAAGAAGAACGGCACATGCTTTCTTGACAAAAAAATGTTTCTGATATTCGACCGTCTGTTGTGAACTGAGTGTCTAGAGACGAGCGCCCCAACTCATCCATTTGTCGGTTCTCGCTCACTCCTGCTGCTGTAAAAAAAACACCATCATCAAAACCCTAAAAAATAAAAATCAGCACCCACCACCCACCTTTTGAATTGCGGTTGGTTTCCAACTTTCCTCTACCGTCTCTTGATAACTCATAGTTCTCATATTTAAGATGCACCTCTCATCTTTCCTCCTACCGTGCGGATTACGACGCGACGACGAACAAGCTGGTCGCAGCTTATACCACGGATTTTCTACTCAATACGCAACTACCCAGTACCAACTCTAACTCCAATACTCGCCGCAATCTAACCCGAAATCTCTCTCTCTCTCTCTCTCGATTTCTACAAACTGCAAACTAGTACACCATCAAAGGGGGAATGGCAACCTCATGAACACAGAAAAACATAAATAAACTAAAATAATAAAAAATCTATCCCGCAAATCCTCTCTCTCTCTCTCTCTCTCTCTCTCTCTCTCTCTCTCTCTCACTCACTCACACAAACATGGAGAGCTTTGCACAAACGCCCCGAAACTGAAAACTAGTGGATCATTGAAGAGGGAATCAAGTACACTTGAAGAACAGAAAACAAGTATGGGAAATCATTGAACTCCAAGAGGGGAGAAAAAGATGATGATGATCATCAGCATCAGAAGAGGAAGAAAGAACGAAACAAAGAGAGGGAGGAGTCACATCGTCAGAGCGAGAAAGAAGAAGAATTTTGGTACAAACTCCGACCGACAGTGAAGAAAAAAAACCAGTGCATCAATTCATTCAAATGGGAGAAACAAAGAAAGAAAGAAAGAAAGGAAGAAAATCACATTCAATTGAGCAAACAGAAACTTTGTGTGATTTTCAAATCACCAAAACCCCCGCAACAAACCGCGCCCCCCAAAAAGAGAGCATTACGGTAACAACGAAATTATATTATAAGACACAAGAGCTGTTTTATTAAATATTATTTGTTATTCTTGGATGTCTGTAATAAGCATTGTGCTATTATTTATTTATTTATTTATTTATTGTACTAACTTATTTCACAGGGAGCCTAGGGCTACCTAAGTAGATATTCGAGAACACCTCTAGACTACCCAGTGTTTTTTTTTTTTTTGGGGGGATCATCCATGAAAAGGCCTCGCCAAATTTGGCTATAGATGAATCATTAAAGTAAAGAAATCTAAGTAAGCATAATCCTTCTATTTTTTGGGTTACCTACTTTTGAAGCTGACAAAAATCTGGCAATTTTTTTGATTTTTTTGGAAAAAAAAAAATGGCGATAGAAAACCCCAAAAAACCACTTGGATTCCCCCCAAAAAAAAAAAAAAAAAAAACAACCCCCAAACAAAAAAAAAAAAAAAGAAACAAACAAGGCCCTACTAACTTGGGGGTGAGGTTTTGACGCC
>Ga0116231_10006782_pt1 | contig 21488 bp, 15 predicted proteins | sample S1TSphgellanicum_2_FD_89695 | JGI IMG/M metagenome (GOLD analysis project Ga0116231, IMG submission 89695) | Host-associated microbial communities from peat moss isolated from Minnesota, USA - S1T2_Fd - Sphagnum magellanicum MG | ecosystem: Host-associated > Plants > Peat moss > Unclassified...
ATACTTACCCCTGAAAAACATCATTCCACCCGTCCGATTCCCGATCCAACGCTCCTAACTCACTTTATCACATCTTTATTCCTCTCCCCCCCAGGGTAACTTAAAGTAAGATAAAGATAAAGACAGACGGACGGACGGACTAAGTGAATTAATATATATGATTGTTATACCAATGTTTTAACTCTATCTTTACCAAATGTAATAAATAGTACAATGCAAGCCTTTGAATAAAATATCAAGCACCCAAGCAAACATTACATTTGAAATTCTTGCCACTATAAGGGTCTTGCAAAAATAAAAAATGGATGCAACACATTCATGATTTCCATGACCATTCAAACACATCAAATTTCTATCTTTTGATAAAATTCATCACATTCCATTGCAAAACAACATCTGGACATTCATGTTCCATCCTCATTATCTTCATGATTGCCAATGTAGCAAATGATGCATTTGATAATATTTAATAGCTTTTATGTTGATTCAACAAGCATTAGTGGACATAATGTTTGAAAATTTCAGTATCTAGCCCAACTATTGCCCATGTAAGGCAACTAGGAACCTTGGTTTGCAAAGATGAACTTTGTCACATGTAGTAGATGTAAATTGAATTGGCTAACCCTAGGGGATCGTAAAATAAAATGATCATAAAAGAAAAACACATCTTCATTGGGGTTTTTATTTTAAATTGTGTCACATGCCAACCTCATGGCAAGCCTTCTTTCATTCATGTAAATATGTTTACTGAACTTTTTACTCCATTTAATTTTGTTTTGAAAGCAAGTCATTCATCTTTGAAGTTCAATTCTTTCATAGACCCAAGTTCCACCTTAACCTCATTTGTAGTTGATACTTTCACAAGGTATTATGACATGAATAGGTGAGTGTGAACAATGAGCAAGTGAACATGAACAAATGAGTAGGATGGAATATATTAATGAATATTTTTGTCAAATCATAAGAATATTCCATGCAAAGTGAAATTTTTTTCCACATCCAAAAAAAATTCCTTGCCATGTCAAATGACTATTTCATGCCACTCAACATGTGGGATATTCCATGCCATGTCACCTCAAAATTTATAGAACAAATGGAGGTAGAAAATCACACAAGAATTGATCCATGATATAAGCAAGCCTGCCATTCCTCAAAAAGAACATGTACAATTAACAAAAACTAAAGTTATGTAGCATACTAGGACAATCTATACCCATCATGAAATATTATGTACTTCAATATGAAAATATGGGTCTATTTTATAATCATTGCACAAGACAACAAGATGTGAACTTCATTCCAACTTCATGTAAGGTGATGAATGAATTCCTCAGTGTCTCGATATAACATCACATGTTGCAAAACATAGTATATGTGCTTATATGGAACCCAAGTCCCTCATTTTCCCAATAATTGTGTTTTAAAATTTGGCATGTATAATCATGTCAGCTACTTGTTCTATATACAATTTTCATCAAGTTGATGTGTAATTGTTATTACATATTGCTACTATATCCAAATCTAAGGATCCTAAACATTTTACAAAATCATTAAAATGCCTCATAATGTACATTCTCACAATGTTAAAAGATGACTTTTGTGCTCCTTCCACGTTTGACTTGAAAAGTGTGATGGCCCTACAAGCAAAACAAATCAACATAGGATAATTGTTAAATTATGATGACAATAGATAATCGTAAAAATAATCAAAAGATATAAGAGCTCAAATTAAGGTAATAAATTCACATTAGTTCAAGGGCTTTTTACTTATGCATAGTGCATTCATTTCCAACAATATGGATTCAAAATATTCATGTGTGTGGCATGCCAACTTGTATCATTTAAGAAATTTCACACTGGTTACGACATACTTGTTTTCAATGAGACCCACCATACATGTAACAATAGCCTACATGTACATACCATTCCATGGTTATGACCACAAACATTTAAAGAAAAACCTTAAATTATTGCAATTGGCCTTAATGTCAAAAAAATGAAGTCATATGTATTAGAAAATGTCAATTCATATTGCATTTAAACAGTCAAGACTTGTTAATAACACTTATTGCTTAATTTTTTTTTTTTCGCCTACATAATTGTTCAATGTTCAAAGGCAACAAAGTTAGCATTTGAGTTGAAGTAGCCACCTCTTTCAATACTAGGTATTCAAAATGATTGGTCACAAGAAGTCTTTGTAATGTATGAGAGGTGACTATCTATTTCTTGTAAAATCCAATTGTGAGTATTGTCATTCATGTAAAGCGCATCCACTAAAGTCTTAAAGATCCCTAGATCTCATTGGTGTAGCGCATCTACATGAATGCACTTGTATGGGCATCCCTCATCACTCTCACCTCCATTGTAACCCCACAATGCACATTGCATTTACACAAATTCTCTTGGTTGTGTTAGTTGAATGTTTTTTCTAAGTTGGAAATGAACTAAGACAATTATACCTACTTTCCAAATTATCAATCATGAGACTAAATAAAATGTTATACATAAAGAACTATGAGAACATGAATTCACGTACTTCAATTGCGTGTAAAGAATATTGCTTTGAAATTTTAGTGGTTTAAATGTGTGAATTTGCTTCATTCATTGTTTTGTGCAATGATTTCATTATGTTTTAGTGTGATAAATTAATCGGTTCATAGTATCACTAAGATTTTCTTTGCCACAAAAGCACAAGTTGCAAGGCCATTGGCATAAATTTTTATCATAGGTTCCTATTACCTACATGGTTACCAAATTTTAGTAGTTGCATCACTAATGTCTAGTGAACAATAGGGCTAGCCAATACTTGATACAATAAGATTCACAACAAGAGGAAACATAAGATATGGTGAACTCATACACATTGTGAATTTTCAAAATTGACCATGATAGCAAGGATGTTTATTGTTGTGTTTGCAAGACTAATTTTCACCAACATTCTCCCAAGATTGGCCAACGCTATCATATGTTCCTAACTTCACAACATTTTCTTGGAATATCAAAGACCTTATACCTTCATCATCAAGAGAACAAAGAGATTGCTTTGATGTTCCATTAAGCTCATACACATTCAATTGTCTATGAATTTCCACAATTCAAAATGACATGCTCGATTACCATTGTGGTTGTAGGATTAATTTGGACAATATCTTGGAAACATGTCTAGCTATTGCATTGGCCAAACTAGGACAAAGTTGCAACGATTAATTTTTTCATTGAAATAATCTTGAGGTGGAAATATTGTACCTTACAACTCTATGGGTGATCACACAAAAAAACCATATAATAATGGAGACACAAATTGTTCATTTCCAAATGAATTAGTCATAGTGGTCCCCCTACACAAGCACACCCAAGTTTTCAAGATTACTAGTCACATCCCATTTCATAAGATTCCATCATAAAGATTATGAACCCACACAAAATGGTCATGGATCCAACTTGCTTGAAACTTAAGTATTTCAATGATTCAAATATCTTCTTCAAATTTGCTCATGAAATATTTGCAACCATTGTTGATGGGAGGAAATATTTGATGTTGATATCATAGGTACATAGGGAGCAATATATGTCCCTTTTCTTGTGATTTCAACTTAGAAGCTATATTGTGCAATGATAAAACTAGAAGATAGCCAATCACTTTTCCATTGTTTGACAAAGAGGAATTTACATCATTATAAAAGATCAAGGGGGCAATGACACCTCCATGACAATCAATATACTCTTGCATTGATTTCCACCAATTACTAGTGCTTGGAATGGAGTATCATTGGTGTTGGCCACTTATTCTTTTTGGATGAAGATCAAAGCCACCAACATTTGTAGGGCTAGAAAAAAATCTTGAAAGAACCACAATAGGATTTTTGTAGTAAAGATTAATTGGAAATGGATCTTTAGCCTCTGGCTGTACCACATATTCCCACTAACCATCCTCTTTGTAATACATCTTAACATCATATTTTTCACAATATTTTGTTGACCTTATTTCCACTTGATTAAGTTAAAATGACTTATGGAAGAACACTCTTTGAAATAAACTATTGATATCATGTTTTGACAATCCCATTCCACTTCTACAAGATCTAATCCAATTAAAAAAGCAAAGGGTTGGAATCAAAAGGTTGATATGCAACATCACTTGAATGTGGAACAAGGTTTTTGTCAATAGTAGGTTGTTCCAAGAATGTGAAAGATTTTGGTTGTTCTAAAAATGTAGGACATTTTGGAACATCCATAGAAATGTGAACATTTTCATTTTCTCTATGCCTTTTAGATGTCAATGGCCTTGATGTCCTCTTGTAGGTTGCTTTGCAATACTTGCTCATTTGATATCTTTTCAAATTGGTTTGATTCTTGAAGTTGATAGCCTTGCAAAGGTCACAATTGTACCATGCCATCTTCACTAGTTACTAGGCTTGTGTATTGACTATAGGATTGTCAATTATTAATTTCAAGACCTAGTGTAAGATAGGAAAATATACCAAGTTGTGACACTAAAGTTCCAGGTAAACTTGTAAATAGTTCCCTGTCTTTTTAATAAACAACATTAGCTTCTGCATTAGACACACTAGCATGCCTCTCTTAGTATAGACGGAGCTTTTTGTATGGTGTTCAAATGGTCCTTCAAATATGTATTTACCACATTGGATTCATTTACTTAAGTTTTGCATTTGCATTACAACGAGTATTAAAAACTAGTAATTCTTAATACAATGTTAAATCACATCCAAAGCTAGTAGATAATCTTCAACCCAAAAATTGCATTCAACTAATTACTAGTCCCTGCACATGTGCGGACATTCTGAAATTTTTTTTTGCATGTCATGCATATCATGTTGATAATAGCAACATATGATTCATAAATATGAATTAACTATTAGAAGGTAACAAAAGATTTGTTGTATACCAATAATATATATGTCTAAAAATTTATTCAACAAGGTAGGAACAAAAGGGTTTAAGGTTTTAAAAATTAATACCTAGCCAACAAGACATGATCTTTAATGGTGAAGAAATCATTAGTTGGTTTACATGCATTAAGAATTTCCAAAAAAACACACCATAATTATAATTGTCCACTTTGTCTATAACTTATCTTGTCTTTGCATACTATGTAAGGCATAATGACAAGAATTCTTAGCTATTGAAAATGAAAAGAATTTCACAATATTCAATATTTAACAAGTTTTTGAAATCTTCATTCAGGTGTAACTGTGGATGTGTAGTAATGTAGTTCATGAAGACATTTAAAGATTAATGTCGGACCTCCATGAACTTTACATTAATCAAAATTTCTCTACAAATCCAAATCAAAGAACCCTATCAAAACCACCAAAAAAAAATGTGTGATCCTTAAAAACATATATACATAAAATCTTTCCAGGATTAGATTATAGACATACATATAACATTCTTTTTAGGAAATGGAAGAATCATAATGTTCTTATACCATTTTGCTAATCATTCATGCAATTAGATACAAAATTGCTAAATTTTAAAAAATAACTACATCAATCAAGCTACACAACACAACACTACCACATCTTTCAGGAGTTGAAGCAGTCATCCTAGACTCAATGAATGCATGCTAAAATTTCTAAGAACAATGTAAAGTTTGACAATTGAGCCATGAAAGGATCAAGTTTGCACTAGAAATATGCATAAGATTGGAATTACAGATAGATAAACAACAAAACAATTATTTCCTTGCATTACAAGAAAAAATGACTTTTCAAAAGGTCCAATTTGATTGAAATGTCCACATTGACCAAGGGGGATGGTCATTTTGATTAAAAGTTTGGGGCATGAAAGACACAAGTTATTTTGACTTTTGACTAAGACATTTGATTAAAATGACCTTTTTGACCATGTGACGAACAAACCATCTAATAAAAAAGGCCAGAGATCCATTAATATGACCAAGGCTTAACCGAATTGACCATATTTAATGGCCATTGTGATTTACAATTAGTCAAATTGGCCATTTTGATTTTGACACTTATTCAAATCAACCATACTAATTTGGTTATTTAGCCTACAAGTTTATTTTGCATAGGGTACTTACCAAACCTAAGTTCATAACTAGTAGGCCCTAAATTAAGCATATTACACCTAGTAACTACTTATAAAGTTTAATAGGCTATTTACATGCTACCTTTAGGCACCATGTATGTATTTAAATTTAGTACATGATTAGTTAATATTTAATAATTGGCATTTAATACTCAATAATTTATGATTAATATTTTATATAATTAATTAGTCACCAAATAAATGTCAATTAATAACCAATAGTTAATTTATTCATCAACGTTTAATTGATTAATTATCATTATTGAATTATTAATTTAATCTATTTTTTAATTAATACTTGATAGTGATTTATAATAATTAATAGTAGTCAATATATAATTATAAATAATTATTGATGAATGATTATTTAAACTAATTTGTTAGTTAATAATAATTTGTTATATATTAATTGATAATAAATCATAAATAATGAGTAATTAATATTAAATAAAATATTAATAAATAAATAATAAATAATAAATAATAAAATTTAATATTAATTAATTCCTAGGAAATAACCAATTATTAATCATTGACACAATTTATTTATTTAAAATTTATAGTAATTCATCAATCATTTTAAATTATTTTTATTAATTACCTATAGGTAGCTTATCCTACTAACTAGGTTAGTAGCCTAGGCCACCTGGGCTTAGTTATTAGGTAGGTAGCTTAGCTTAAGCCACTTAAGCCATTTAAACATACTAGGTATGTAACCTAACTTAAGCCATTTATGCCTACAAGGTTGGTAGCCTAATTCTTAGACCACCTAAGCCTATTACGTAGATATGTAGCTTAACCTAGGTTCTTTAAGCCTACTGGGTATGTATCTAACCTAGGCTACACCACCTAGGCCTACTAGATAGGTACATATCTTAACTTAAACTCCTTAAGCCTACTAAATAGATATGTAACTTAATTTAAGTTACCTAAGCCTCTAGGTAGGTATAAACATAGACTCAATAGGTACCTATAAGGCCTAATAAATTATAATCTACATATTATCTAGGTACATGCAATTATTAATAGGTACCTTCTACCTATTTAGGCTACCCTACCTATAACCTACCTATTTATGTAAGTAATGTAAAAAAAATCAAGTTCATTTAGTACAATATGCATGTTGAAAAAAAATCATGGAAGTTGATTATAATACATTGGTTCAAAATTATGTTCATTACAAATATGTTGTCCAAGAAAATCACCTTATGAATTAGTGATGCAATGGTTAAGGACTTGATTCCTCAATGTGGAGGTGAAGAGTTCAAGTCCCCACACTTGCAACCTAGGCTACCTTGACTACTTATGTGACCTAATTAGGTAACTTAGGTTGCAAAAGCTACTAGATCACTTAGCCTAACCTAAGTGGCTTGGGGTAGCATAGATGGCGAAACTAGGTGGCCTAGCTTAGGCCTTAGGGTTGGTAGGTAAATAAATAAACATTTTTTGGCATTAATTATCATGTTTATTAATTAGGTAGGTGGGTAGATAAAATAAGTAGGGCAATTGATTAATTAATTAATATTTTCATATTAATTTTAAATAACTAAATTTAAGTAATATTTATTTTTGGTTGCTATGCAAATTATATTATTGTCACAATGGTTCAATAAAAAAACCAACAAAAAAGACCTAGTCAAAACGGTTGGGTCCAAATCAACTTGTCCAAAATGACACTTTGGTTAAGTTGGACATGGGGGCAAAAAAACCATATGGGGGGTTTTCTTGACCAAAATTCCTCGTCAAAAAAGTTATGATTTCTTGTAGTGTTCAAAATGGTAATGGACAATAATGGAAAATAGGTTCATAGGAGGAAGAGAAAGACTGTAAGAAAGAATGTACATCAGTGAAGAAGAGAGAGACACATGATGTAAGGAGGAATGTACATATTAGTTTGGCACAACAAATAAATTGAAACCTTAAATGTCAAGGTGGACCATTTTTATCTGCTTTTCAATGTTTATCTTGGATATTGTCTTGACATTTAGGGGTGAAAACATAATTATGATCGGAGGACCAAAGAGAGAGGGTGCACAACTTGAAGAATGCACATCAATTTCATTAGGCGTGTCATACCTTAACTTTAGAAAAGCTCAAATGAGACCAAGAGAACATAGAAATGCTAGGCATGATATTGGATTTATTGTAAGGTGTTGAAGAAATTGATTAGGAGAAAAACACACACACATACATAGACTTGCATACCTTAGTGCTAACACAATATGAGATGTAAGTTGCGCTCCAAGGAGGCCAAACTTCATAAGATCTATAAAAAAGTTGGAAAGAAAAAAGGATGTCCACAAAGACACAACAAAATGAAGGCACAACTATAATTGCATATTTGAATCTCTCACAATGTGTCACTTTCATCACAAAGAACAACAATATATTATTTCATGAAAATGAAATAATATAGGGGAATTGATTTATAATTTCATAATCCAAAGCTAGGAAGGTTGTGTCATATACCTACCAATTTGTGTAGAACCTCCCACATAACTCAAGCATCTAGTTAACAATGATCATGGTTCAAGTGTGTAGAACTCTCAAAAACACATGGAAGCTTGAGTTGGTAAAAGACATATTTCTAGTTTTCAAATTGAAAGCGACTATAGCATGAAGCTTTTGGTGGTTGGAGAAGAGATTTCGGTGGTTGATGATGGTAGTTTTAGGTTGTAATTCTTTGCTTGCAAAAACTACATTATGCAATCAAACCTACCAAAGAGCAAGCCAACAAGTAGAACAAACAATAATGGTAATGGAACATGATGAAGAAGATAGCGAAGTTAAGTACGTTGTATCTTTTTCCTTTCATTATTTCCTTCTATTATTTATCTTGAATTTGATTAGGAAGTTATGTCTCCTCCTTGGTATGCAAACAAACCATCAACAATCGCCCCTCCTAAAAGGTTCATCTTAAAGGTTTCTTACATAATTTCATTTTGAGCCTTAGCTTCAACTAACGATAGGTGAATCCATTATTTGCAATGTTAAGTAGCTATTGTTTACACAAAACACATATTGTTGTTGGTGTTAATTTTGCAAATTATGGAGATTATTGTTGACCATTTCTAATCCTTCACATTAATGTGAGCATGTGAAGAGCCTTTCAGATCTTTTAGATTATAATGTTTGTTTTTACTTCTGTAGATAATGTGGTTGTAGGGAAAGAGAGAAGCAATGATAATCTATTTCCAATCTCTTTGGCAACAATGAGACCCTCATTTTGACCATCAACCTATTATTATTATGAATTAGAACATGGTGGTATTGTTCTTAAACTTCTTCATCCTATTAGAGTGCAAAACAATTGATCTAACACAATTGGAGATTGGGCAATGATTGATGGAAGTAGGGTTTGTAATGCTAACAAGTAATTGGCAAGTCCATTAAGTGACATTAGCAAGCTAATGAGTTTTTTACAATGCTAAAGGGTACAATTCAACACCTTTTTGACCTTGCATTTGACCATTACCTTATTTGTGCACAGTAAGTGGGTAGTCCACCTTCAAGTGCAAGTCCTCTACCCATTTTTTTCACTTTTGTGAAAGAACATAATTTAGAGTTGCAAGAATTGGAGAGGTTGGTTTGCAAGAATTGTTTCAAGTAAAAGCATGTGGAGAAAGGAATAGATAGAGATGATTGCCAATTTTGTCTAGTAACATTTTTCAAATTTTGTAAACTACATGATAGAAGTACATGAAATCACTACCATTTTATCTATTGCAATTTACATTTGTGGGGATTAGATCTTTGGGATGCCTACATTCTTATGGGAGATGCATTATTGTGAGTAAGGGGATGGTTGCTTTGTTTGTTGAAGATTTGAAGCAGCATGAGATTGAGTTGCAAAAGACAGGAAGAGAGTGAGTCAAAAGATGTGTTGTTCATTGTTCGTATTCATGATGAGCATGATTGTTCCAGGACATTTTGTGGGGGTGATTGTCATAAAGGTACCTATGTGACCACTTTTGTTCATTGTTTGTGGTTTACCTTCACATGTTTGTTGTGGAGTTTTTCTTTACAATCAAATAAAATTCCAAGGTGAAAGCACACTATAGTGACCCCCTTGTGTTGTCACATTGTATTTCTTTTTGGGTGGTCATTTTTTAACCTAAACCATGTCAAAACTACAAAAGATTTTCACAATGTTTTTGCATATTATGGTAAATCATAACCCAAAAAAAAGAATGAAAAAAATCTAATCATTTTCTTTTTATATTATGGTGGATTGGAGTATATTTGCATGAAAAAATACATGTCACAACACCTTCAAAATTGCAAATATATTCCAAAAATTGAAATGATTGAAATGATTTTTAACTTTCACGAAATTTACAATAGTTTTTTCACATGTCATTTCACATAATTTAAACCAAATTTGTGAACCATTTGAAAGTTTGATATTTTCATGTCATAAATGGGTTTTTTTATGGTCATGATCATAAGTATGTTGTAAATTGACATTTTCACAAACAATCACTTGCAAATGGAATGTGACAGGTGTTTTTGAGGTGGGTTTATTTCTAGATTTATTTAAAGAATTTTATTATTATTATTAATGAAATTAAATACTCTAGGGTAGTTTGAAATGACAAAATGAGATCATGTTATATTATGTACATAGAAATATACCCATGGTTATTTTGTTTTTATTAATTATTAGATATATTTTTTCAAATAATAGTAGATAACATTAGTTTTATGAAAATCAAAAGGTTAAAATTAAAACACCAAAATTTGAACTCAAAATTAAATGGACTACATTTTGTGAAATTCATACAAAATAAACTTTTAGTACTAGATGGAAAAGTGCTCCAAAAGGGGTCATTGTAGTGTGCTTTCGCCCTCCAAGCATAATTAAAGCATGCCAAAAGTAACTACAGATTACATCAAGGACTATGATGGAGGAACATTGAAGGAATGTCATCACATTGGTCCAAAACTACCATACATGATGTGGTGTACTTTCCATGATCTATTGCCACCACTAGCTAGGTTTCTTGTGTTTCTCTCGTAGAACTTCAACACATTATTTTGTATTGATGTATCTATGGATGTTAAGAATTATGATTTTATGGAGGTACCAAAGACACCTTTCATACATGTGTGTTGTTGATGCCTCATAGTTGAACAATTTGATTGTGATTGAGAAAATATATGAACAATCTAAATAAAATCAAAGCAAATTCTTGTTGTTCACTGTTTTGCATATATGTTTAGTTGTCATGTTTTGCATGAGATTAAACCATTGGTCAGGGTTCTTATGTAATTTTCATATTCTACATTAATTGCAGAAGGATGCGAGAATGCAATGGAGGCATGTACTTGTTGAGGAGATTATGGGTGTTAATGAGTCCATTCTAGTATATAATTTCTTCACATAACTAGGGCATCATGCATGAGTTTTTGCTCTCCCATTGCTAGTTTATCAAATTTCTTAAAAGAAAAGTGTTTTTTGGCATCTAGTTTCAAAAAAGAAAGCTTCACAAGAAAGTATGATTATAAACAATTTCAGCATTATAAACAATTTCAATAAGAATTCAATAGTGGGCATTGTTGTAAAAAAACTTGTGACAACTCTCAAATACAAGATTGCACGCACTCCAATACTTGAAAAGCTTACATCTTGTGTCATTCATCTTTTTGCATGCAAAACATGATAGTCATTTGAAGTACCATGTAGAACTATTGGGCATAACAAACCAACCATGGCTAGACTTCCCTTGGCACATCAACTGGGAATTGATAAAAAAATCCAAATGATATGGTAGAAAAAGTTATTGGTGGAAATTGTGGCACTAACTCCTTCACAAAATGCTAAAGACTAATTTTGGGTTGGTATTGTTAAGACTAGTTTGCTCTAGATTATCTTTGGTGATTATGGCTTTTTGGGTGCTTTGGAAGTCCAAGATACTTCCACAACCTTTGATTGCTTAGAAATATGTGAATTTATAGTTGATAATGTCAACCTAAATTTGTTCATCAAAACTAGGATTTTAGTTTTCAATGAAAAGGCATTAAGTGTGTAGAATTAATTTGACTATTTGTCATGTTCCATCTACAACCAAGTACATAGGCTTTCAACATCAATTTGCCATGCAACAATTGATCATGATGGATGGGTCCCCAATAGGTAACACCATATAACTGAAGATCCATTCATTTGACCAACAACTAATATTGTAATGCATGATGGGTAGTAGCTAACTAATGGTAGAAGTGATTCCAAGCGGTGACAAAAAACTTGTTGGTCTAAAAGTGCACGATTTATTGGGGCTTTTAGGCATAGTAGCAACCAACCTACAAGTAAGCATACATCTAGTGCACTAAACTTGCTTCAAATGCATCAACTATCAAGATCCAACAAACCAAAAAAAAATACTACCTACCTAAGGTGAAAGCATAGTAAAGTGTACAACTAAAAGTACTCACTAGTCTATTTGCCAAATGAACAAAAAATAGGACCAAAACCCATCACAAAATTATTATACATTTAATCTTTTTAGTTGAATGATAAATAATAAGATACTTCTTCATTATTATGCATTAATTTTTAAATTTTGCATTGTAAAAGTAGGTTTCAAGTAGATTTTTCTAAATGCAAGTAGCTTTTAAAACCTAATTTTTACAGTGTGAGATTTGATTCAAATATGTGTCAAATATATTCTACCAAAAAGAAAGTAGATTTGTTTATTGGTATACAATGATATTTATGTTTTAACTTCATACATGTATGAAGATGTTATAACTTCATACATGTAAAATTTTCTAATGAAAAAATAGGTTTGAACACCATTTTGACCAATTAATTTCAAATGTACTTATTCCCGACTTTTATTATTCCAAAGTTTTTGAATTTGTAGTTGATTTACAATAAAGCAAATTGAGGGCTCAATAGTTTCAAAATGAAATTTAAGTCAAATTTGAATATACTTGTGTTTTAGTGAAAAACTATTTTTTTAAAAACTTGATAATTTTTTGTCAACTTTTAAAATATATTTTACTACTTTTTCACCCCCTATTAGGTGAATGCACGATCAAATGGCTCAATATCGGCAAAAATTACATTCCTTATAAGTCCATAAAACATTCTTTTAAATGATTCAAATGGACATGGTTGTTATTTCAAAAAATGTTATTATTCTAATATTTGAATAATACATGTTCAATCACCTACAAACCTTCCCAAATCTATGTGAAAACTTGTATTTAATGTAGTTGATGTCATTTTTAAATTTGGAAGTCCTAAAAAGAAAACTCGTAAAGTCCATATCAATAATGACCTATGTAAAGTTTTCAAAAAATATGCTTTTGGGACAAAGAAATTGAAAAAATAAAAATAAATTGCAACTTATATGGAGTTATGAAAATATGGTCAAATTTTAACCATTCAAACATCCCTAATTATTAAATGGTTAAGGTTTTTTAAAAATAAAAATTCACATGAATTTATCATCTTGTATTACATCATATATTGAGTCCAAATAAAAAATTTGGAATACGAATCAGTATATTTTTTTCCATTTTGTGATGTTCCAAATTAGATGACTAGTCCACATTTTTCAATTTCAAAAGTCCATTATTACTACTAAATAACCACACAAGTTTTTTTATAATGAAGTTGTTAGTTTAGATCCAAGTCCCAATTAGTAGATTTAAAAATATATTAGTTACCATATGCATTTGAATAATGGGTGCTTAGGAAAAAAACACCATTCTATCGCAGAAATGACCCGTTCGATTGTGCATTTACCCTAGACTTTAGTTTGTTTCTTATGGAAATTTGTGTACCTAAGTATTGGAATTTGGGAATAGTTCTAATCAGTGAGATCAATTATAGAATTTGGTGAGTAAGGTAACAAACAAAGTCAGATTAGGGGAAAAACTATATATGCCAAGATGGGAAAGAAAATCATTGTAGTTGATAAACATTTGATTGCACATGTCTTCAAGATTTCCAACAAAGGTTGGAAAGAATAGAAGTAGGTAGACAAGCAAATTACAAAAGCCATGTTTCAGTGTATTACCTTGCGAGGAGTGTATGTAAAGACAAAACAATGGAGTGTAAGTAAGATGAAGCCACCTTATGATATTTGTCTCCTTGCACTAATTCAAATCATTTACCAAAGGGATAAGGTTTGTTATTTCAATAACAAAAATGTAATATCAATCATGACAACTGTGCAAGGAAAGGCAATAGATTAAGCGGATACTTTGTTTAAGTAACTACAGAAACAATTGATGAGATGGACAACCTCCCAAACTAAGGTCATGATGGGAACAATCAAGGTTGATCCAAAGAAAGATGTTTTTCATTTAACATTAGTTATTGAGATTTTGATGCAACATTTCTTCCTTGACACAACTTCATAGATTCCACTACAAGAGGTACCCATTGGAGTGCATGATGCTTCTACCTTAGGGGTCAATACTTCAAAATTGAAGGAATGTCTACAACAAACTAAATGACCTTTCACTTCATCCAGCAGATCACCAAGACAAATGTAGGCTAGGGAATAAAATATTACACAAGATTCAAAGGAAGAGGAAGAAAAGGAGAAACCTCTAATGATCAAAAGAAGGAAACAAATGCGAAGAACAATTCTCAACCTAGAAGTCTTGGCATCCCATACCATACCAAGACCACAACAACCTTAGGAGGAAGCACAACGACCTGCACCAATTGCAAAGATTCCAAACCTTAAACATGTGGCCAAATAGGAACCACACTTGGAAGGTCATGTTGTTCAACATGTTCCACCACTTATAGATCAAGATGTACCATAGGAGCACCAAAAGCAAAGATCTATATCTCCAAAGAGAAATCCAACTAAGTGGTTTCCATCACATTTGTCATCTCCCCAACATCATCAACAAGGGGGGCAGTTATAAACCACATAACCAACTATAAATCAAGAAGGTAAACCATCATTTTTAATAGAGGTGTATGAGTAAGGGGATAAATTTAGCACATATAGGAGTGTAGGGCCATCTATAGAAACATCTTTTGTTTTTCAAACCCCACACACATGAAGATCATTACAATAGGAGGCAAAAGAGGATCTGCAGATTACAAAATTATTCCAGCATGTAGCAAACTACAATAGGAAGATGGAGCAGACCAAAATTGAATTGTCAAGACTCAAATTGTTGTGTGAAAAAAATGAAGCAAAAAAACAAGAGTTGGAGGGTAAAATTATAGTTGCACAACATGAGGTTCAAGATTTACAACATCACATCTGTGTACTGAAGTTCAAATCCAAAAGACACTTCAGGTCAAGGAGAAATAACTGACCTAGTTACATATGGAGCTTCTTATGGTGAATTATAAGAAGGTAACTCTAGAGGAGCAAATGTAGTTATATGAGATAATCAAGGGAAAGAGGGATTTGTTAAAAGTAAATAAGGACATAGAAGATGTGAATTATTGGGCCATGAAAAAAAAAGTAGACGATTTGAAAATTATATTTGTAGTTTTGCAACAAAACAAGGAGAATCTTCAGTGATAGGTACTAATACAAGATATGGAAATTTTAAAATTCAAGGAAGATGTCGCAACCTTAGCCTTGGGCTTACAACCAAGGCAAAGAGGTCGCAAGGGTGCAGGCCAAGAAGAAGCCCAAGAGTCACATCACATATGGGAGTGTAAGAAAGTGTGAGGGAGTATGAGGGAATGAACCCTCACATTCCCAAGACAACTCCCACTTTGAGAGATGGAGTCCTGGTGGACTCCAAAAATTTTAGAGAGCGATTTCAGGGGTCAAAACTCAATGGCTTGTGGTGTTTTTTATATCATTGAAAAGCTCTTGGAACATAGATGTCTAAAATGGGCTTGCATTGCTCATTTGGACATCTGAAACACAAGTTATGGCCAAAAGAAGGGTTAAGAATCAAACTGCCAATTTGACTTTCGGCTAGAAAAAGTTGGGAATTGACCCAATTTACTTGATTGTAGAGGGCTTGTAACATATCGTTGGAAAATTTTTGACGAAAGCTACAATTTTGATTTAGACTGCATCTCGATCTAAGGTCTGCTTGTGAAATTATGGGGCTCCAAAGTCACGGGAGTCCCAACCGGCGCGATTTCGGGACTCCCACTCGGGAGTCCCAAGAGAGAATAACCATTTGGATGTAGGCTTCATGGCCAGTCACAAAATATATTATAAGGGGGAAGGTGGTGGCTTCCCCCAAGTCCAGGCCGTGGTGAATCTAGTGTGTCCGTGTTGCCCGTGGTTTGTCCTAGCACCAAAGGTGCTCCAACTATGCACTAACCAGTTTGTGTGGGTTGTATGCAGGCCTGTGTGAATGAGTGAAGCTTGTCAACTCTTCCTAGTCCCATCCCGGAGCTTTAACACGCCCCTCTACCCCTCAAAGTGTTATGAATTAAGGAGTGTGCCCCGACTCCTCCCTCTTTCGTTGTTTTCTACTTGGACTCACATTTGAGTCCTTCAGGAGTTGGGAGCACGTCAAAAGAGCTTCAAATTATTATGCATCAATGGGATGAAGCTATGAAAGAAAAGGATAGAACTTAGGTTGTGTGTAACAAATCCGTTTAGAAGCTACAATAGGATGCAACAAGGCTAAATAAAGTTGTGAATTCAATCACAACCATGGAGCCATATTTATCTAAGCATATATTGAAAGAGTATGATAATTTATTGATGCAAAACACAATTTTGAAGATTAAACAAAAGTCCTTACAATTGCAGGCCTTTAATGTTGACACCTAATGGAATTTAATTCATGTGATGTCTCAGACATATTTGTAGACCTTGTTTGATGAACACAAAGTAAATGAAGCCAACCATAAAAGAAGGTTTAAAACATATAAGGAAGCAAATCCAAAGTTCAAATATGAATCAACTTATGTAACTCTTGAGGATAATTTCAATACTTCAAATTTTAATTAGTATGAAGTAGGTCCAAGTGGAGAGGCTCAGGAAGTTTAATCAAACTCATTTGTAGATTTGAAGGGAGGAGAAACTATAGAGGAGGTTATGGATGAACATATTATAACACAAGTTGAAAAGCAAGTCTCAACAAAAATTTCAGTAAAACTAGAAGCATAGCAAGTATCTACTCACATAAAATCATTAGACTATGCTATAATTGTGGATGTCTTTCTAACTACCTCATTTGTTGGAGCAATTGTAATAGTAGTAACTTCACATGAGGAGGGAAATAATGGCCATACATAGACCATTACAGAAGTACAACATCAAGAACAATTGTAATAAACTCCAAAGACTAAGGAAATTCGTGTAATGAAGGATTAGCAAATTGCAGAACCACAAAATATAGTTAGAAAGTAGACAACTACAAAATAAACATGAATAAAGGATGGTTTATTCTATAGCTTTTGGGTTCTTTTAGTCCAAATATCTTTAACATGATTTTGAGGATGGAATCCAAAGTACAAGGGGGGGTGATGTTAAGAACAAGATTGTATTGTAGTAATCAAACCAAATAAACATAGGGAGTAGGCACTGTGATATGATACAAGTTGGATAGGCCATGTTTAGTAAGTACATGGTAGGTGAGATTAGGACTATTGAGGTGGAATTCAAATGGTGCCTAGGTGGGAAAATTGAGGATTAAGGAGGCTTTAGATTTAAAAAAAAAAGGTTTGTCCTAATTTTTATTTTTTTACGGATGTTCAATATTGGGAGTACAGAAAAAAATAGTTATGGATAGAAGAATTTTTGAGGACACGTAGAGTTGTGGAACTATGAAGTTGGATCTTTTGTTTTTTTTAGTTGTTTTACAAGATTTTATTTTATTTTCCTTCATAACAATATGAGCAGTAAACTGTGGCAACATTGTGACAGATTCAAAATTGTGTAGATACTTGGGCTATGAGAAATGTTGTTGTTGAAACATTTAAAAAATTTCTTGGATTTCTAGTACAAATTTTGTATAACTAAAATTGAATATGTACAAGAATAGAAAAATTGCAATTGAAACAATATTAGAATATTAGGATTTATCAATTTGTTATGAAAATAAGTACTTGCCAAACATTAGTTCAAACCTTTTGCTCCAAGGGCAACAAGTTTCCTCTTGGACATGGAAATGTGCCCAAGGCAACTCAAGCCTCTTGCACCCCAACCTAGGCTTCTTGACAAGAGGCTAAGCCAACTCAAGCCCCTTATACTTGGGCATGGGCATTCTTGATATGTGTGTCCAATTGGCCTAGGCCTCTTGAACTTGGGCTCAACTTCTAAGACATTGGGACATGACCTAATCTAGGTCTATTTGATGAGGTCTTGGACTATTGGACATAGGGTGAACATGGGCCTAAGCATCTTGAACATAGGGCAAGCTTGGGCTACACTTCTTGGACTAGGCCTAGGCTTATTAGAATCGAAAGCTAAACCTTCTTGAACATAGGCTAGGCTTGGTCTAGGCTTTTGGACTAAGCCTTAGGCTTCTTAGACACAAGGTTGAGCTAGGGTAGAGTTCAATTACCAAACCCAAAGAGAGGGATGAAAAAACAAAAAAAGAAGAAAAATATATACAATACATATTGCATGACAAAATATGACATACAAAATTATCAATGACCCAAGGTTAAATATTCATGGACAATTGTACCCTTGGACAGTTGGGACAATTGGTAAACCCTATGTGTGTCAACAACCGTATGTAAATGCAGGTAAATCTAAGCTTACCTGAGATGTTTCTTGGACAAAAGAACATTTTATTATAAATATTCAAAATTCTCAAAAATTACCTGAGGTACTAAATTCTTACTGGGCGAACATGAATGAGCCAGGCCTTAACACAAGCTGGGCTTGTCTATTATTCCTTAGCTGATTCTGCCAGGCTTTAGGGCCGCCAGGCTCACCTAGAGACTGCTTGCCTAGCAGCATTGGCCACAAGCGGCCCATTCTCCAGTCCATCAGCTTCAGTCACCATCAAAGTTTTGTGGGTTCTTTTTATGCACAAACCATTCTGCCCTTAGCAGATGTGACATTTCAGAAGAGGCATGGTTTAGAAAAGACTTATTGTCAATAGATGTCTGAATTAGGACATCCATTGACAGTAAGTCTTTTCTAGACAGTGGCCCTCTGTCCACATAATTAGGCCCCTATAACCACACTTGCAAATTACTTGTAGTGGTCATTCTATTTGGTGTGTAACATAACATTAGGTTTGGCCCTTGGTCAAACTCTGTGCTGTTGGAAATCTATGAAAATCTTAGATTCGTTGATATACCCCAAAACAGTTTGGCGCATTAGAGCTTATTTAGAAGGGATTTTTGCTAATACAAGGGAACTCAATACAAATTTTCAGCATTGTGGAACTTTTTTGAATTGCAGAGGTCCAGGCGTCCTGGCCACCTCCCATACTTGAAATGCTGAAACTGAATGGGTGGATTCTCCTTAGGGAACCACGTGTTGGGCCCAAGTTCCAAGACAACTTGGATGGGGTTTTTCCCCATGACAACTTGGGTGCATTTTCCCTTGGGCTACCACTTAGTCACCTTATCTGAACAAAAGTTGTAACTCCTGGGGACAACTAGATTGAAAAAGTCACCCAAGGCTAAACATTTTCTAATAATCTGGTTTGTCCATGAAAGAGAAGGAGAATTTGAAAGAAAGATTGAACCCTGGACCTTTGGTTTGGAAGATTCTAACCATTGCATCTTTTTTTCCTTCAAATATAGTGCAAGAAAAATAGTTCAACCACTAATCATTGTTTGAACATGATCAAAAAATATTTTTGAATATTTTTTGTATTGAGCATTGTCCTGCATCGAGCCCAGTGCCACATTCAATTCCTTACACCGATTTAGTGCTTGCCTCAATGTGTTCCACAAGCTTTTGATATGTTGTTAGATCTACTATTACAAAATCACTTTCGATTGTTTTTCCAATAAAAATTGTGGCAAAACTTTATCAATAAGTTATGTGGTAGGTAAGACGATGTGGGCATTACTAGAATGAGACGGCTGCCCAAGGTGATAACTGGTAATACAGCCATCTGAGGGCCTTCCCATGTGTATTGACCATTTTGACAGGCCCTTACAAAAGTGTAAGAGCCCACCCAGAAACATAAGAGGACCTCCAAATGGGAAAATTACAGATTTAAGGCGCCCTCCAACCACACTAGGAATGGGAAGTCTCTGACAGGTCATTAGGTGTCAAATCAAGTTTAGAACTTGATATGTATGTTTCTGATCTTTCAGCGTTGAAATGGAAATGAATAGTGGTCTAACATTTAAAATGATGATTTACATTCTTTTTCTCTTTCATCTCAAGAAATTCGAAAATCAATACGGAAGGCACAAAACTGTAGTTCACAACCAAAGCAATATATAGAATAGATTGACTTGTAGACTGTAGTGTTTGATAACGAATAAATTACTTCGAATTTAATAATTGCATGTGTATGTTAATCAAATATATATATATATAGTGTCGGCCAGAAGCTGGCCATGATTTTAAACTATTTTGATCAAAATATATTCTTTACTTTTGTGATGCAAAATTACTGGATCCTTGAGACATTTCGTGAATGTAAAAATACTACTAGATCCTTTATTCTCATACAGCTCACAGAAGTCAGTCACCAAATTGCCAATCCTAATAGAAAACTACCTTGCACGAAAATAAGTAATAAATACATAGCAATTTTCAGGCCTCTCCCTGAGGTTTCTGGTGTTAGGAATCGAACAGGAGCTAGGCTAGAGCCTCGTAAGCCTAAGAAACGGCGCACGTTAGTGGTGCGGTTCACGTCTTTCGCTTTCAGCCTTTCTTGGCCCTCTGTTGTCCCAAGCCTAGCGCCAACTTCCGATCCGAACCTCTCCTCGATCCCCCGGACCTGAGAATATGCCTCGGGGAACCTGAGAACGTGGTCCCTGCCGAGGCTGCAGCTTGTATAACAGTTCATTCGCTTGGACGTTCTTGTGTGTCAGGGACACGTGCCCGCCAGAACGTAGTACTCCTTTCAACTCTCCTCCTCCGATTTGCAACAGTCTTCCAGGGACGACGTCGCGAAAAGCAGAGAGAAAATCCAAGTTCTAGTAAAGACTCAAGAGTATCTGAGTTAATTTGCTGCTGTTGGGTTGAAGATTTGAGTTCAACCAAAGAGCGCGGTGCTTTAGAGCTAATGTAGTTAAGGCAATGAAGGGGTTTGTCGTGAATCCACTATTTGATTCACCGTGTCAATCAATGCTGCGTCTCTTTCTAGAGAATCCCTGCAAGTCTTTACGGGCATACTAATTACGACATTCCTTTCTCCAGAGGATGGGCTTATTCTTATTCAAGGCTGGACATTTATCACTACCTGGAGCTCGAATTGCAGACCTTGCAGTGTTGGAGATTAATGAGTTTGTGGGTTAGAAGTGGTTGATCAAACTGAAGTGTGCGGAGACACAGAGGCAGGATTTCTCCAGAGTAGATCAAAAG
>Ga0116231_10006783_pt1 | contig 21487 bp, 9 predicted proteins | sample S1TSphgellanicum_2_FD_89695 | JGI IMG/M metagenome (GOLD analysis project Ga0116231, IMG submission 89695) | Host-associated microbial communities from peat moss isolated from Minnesota, USA - S1T2_Fd - Sphagnum magellanicum MG | ecosystem: Host-associated > Plants > Peat moss > Unclassified...
CCTACAAGAAGAGCTTTTAAATACATTGAAATCCAATGACTCTCATTGAAGACAAGAGGTTATAGTATAATGTACCCTCAGAATATGTGAAACGGGTGTGATCAGTTTCTGACAGCAAAAGCCCTCTCGACAAAAGGAAGCTTTGCCTCCCCAGCCTTAATACCCTTGGCCTTCAATTTGTGACTTGGACCCAGTACTTCCTTCACCTCCTCATGCAACTCCTGTAAATCCCAGCAACAATCCAGACTGCAATTACACATACCAATTGTTTGCACTGCTCATGTGTCTTAGGGGAAGTTACTTTGTATATTAGGGCGACCGCGATTCATCGTAGCAGCTTCAGGGAGGACAACATTAGGTTTCATAGGTCATAGTCGTCGTCACTTGGGACAGTTCCAAGTTGGAATCTGTAAAGCCCATTCTTAAATATAAGAGACATGGAAAGGTGTCTTTTTTGAATTTGTGTTACTTTTAAAAAACAATTCACAACATATTCACAAGTAGATTTTCAATATTGTCTTCATCAATTTGCATCTCATTTTTCTTCAATTGAATTTAAATTTCATTCATTTGAATCTTAATCTAATTTTTGAATTTAAGTTGTTGAATTAAAATTCAATTAAATTAAAATTGAATATATTTGTTAAGAAGATAATTTGTTTCTTTTGTGTGGTTTGTTTGTCATGTGAAAATCTCCCAAATGATGACACCTCCCACTATGCTCTTGTACCCCTGGAAAGCCCTTGATGAGCAGGGGGAGGTAGTTGAAAACTCATTTTTTTATGAAAATTGGGGTGTGTTCTTAATATAGTTGGAAAGCTCTAAATGACTAGGATTTTATATAGAACGGGTTTTGTAGTTTTTAACTTACGGTGTGCCAGCTATTGAATTTTGAGTAATTTTTGTTGTTGAAAATTCAATAGAAATTCAGGAAAATCAAAATTGTAGAGTTCACACTTGGGCCAATGGGACAAGTCACACTAATTATTGTAATTTGTAACAAACACAAAAAAGATAGAGAGTAAGGGCATTTAGACAAGGGTTCAAAATCAAGACATATCAGATTGTGGTTTGGCCTACATGGCATCACTTTGAAAGAAAACTAATTGGTCTAGACAAAAAAACAATTTAAACGAAAGCTTGTGATTTGGAGAACCAAAGTGTAAGTTATGGTCCAAGGTTGCTCATTTCTTTGTTTCTTTGTTTTTTTCAATTATTTTTTTCCTCATTGCTCAAATTTTTTGAGAATGGAAGATGCTTTTATGGATTGAGGACATTGTTGAGAGCACACCGACTCCCCCATTTTTTGATCAATTCTAAAATTAATATTATTGATTTTGTGAATTTTCGCAAGTTGGTTGTTAAAAAGTGCGCATTTTCAAATGTATAAAATGAAAGTGAAAACAAAAAATTAGAAAAAACTATGAAAGAGAAGAAGAAGTAGAAGAAAGGAAGAAGAAAAGAGAAAAGACCAAAGGTTAACTTAATCCTTCTCACGTGTCAATCACACATTTTTTATATTGGACTCTCAAATTGGACCCCAAGCCTTTAAACACACTCATTGTACATTTTTTTTTAAAAAATCGATCTGAAAAAGGGTTCAATTCAAGGTTCAATTTGTTTCAAATTGGTCCCTGGACTTTTGCTCCTCAGACCCTTGTCTAAAGTGGTCCTAAGCACCCCAACTTATAATGGGGGTATTAATCAAGGTTGAAAATGGTGATGAAAAGTTTTAGAAATAAAATTTCATGCAGGCAATAAGAATGCTCGAGGGGGCTTAATTTTGTTTCTTTTGGGTTTTGGGAGGAGGGGGATAGTTTTTTGTATTTTTTGTGTTCCTAATGTATTCCTATCAAGTTCCCAAAGTGTTCCCCAAATCCCCAATGTATTCCCTAAAACATTCCCAATAGCATTTCATTTTGTATCCCATATTGTTTTGGTCATGGTTCAACTTCCATGTGTATAACTTGTAAAGGTGGGCACAAATGGAAGCGTGACAAAGCATTCTAATATTTGGAGGAGGAAAGCATATTTGACTTCTATGTTGGAGAGTGTCCAAAATTATCGATGATGTGCCAATGAAATCTTTCTGAATTTTTTATTTTAAAAAAAGCGTGGATGCACCCCCCCTCCCCCCCCCAATATTAATAAAAAATGAGTAAGTATAATAACCATATAAAAATAATCATAGTATTGTGGGTGCCATTGGTAGAGTAATGGGCAATTAAGATAACCATTTAGCAAATTAAATGCAAATATATGTCTTGATCCTCTCACCTCCATCCACACTAAACTTTGCTCAACATTTATAACCAGGATTGTTATTAATCTTTAATGAATTAGATTTGGATTAGATCTCAAAGAAAAATTGTGTAACTTATTCCGATGTTTCTCATGGCCCTTTGCCCACCATTTGGAAGACATGTTTTAACTTAGTGATGGTGATTAGATGATCATCAAAGTTTAAAATAGAATTTCCTTCAAATTTGATCATAGAATGGAGAACGTGCACCACTTGGTATGAACTTTTTAGAAATAAGTTTTTAATTTTAGTTCAAAACTAAAATTCAAACCATTGACAAGTTCAATTTCAATATTCGGAAAGGGGTTCTAACTTATGTTAGGTTTTTACTACCACCAAATGGGTTCAGCTAAATATAAATATGCAAAATGATGAAAACAAAACACTTACACAAAACGGCCCAAGAAAAAGAATTTCTCTCATTGGTGGTTCCAGTAGGTTAGCATCTTTCCTAGCCAAAACAAGCATTATAAATGGACATATGCAGAATATTGCAAATATGGATAAATATATATATTTGAATGGAGGTAAGGTCAAGGATTTTGTTGGATCTCCAGTGAGGTCTCATTGTAAAGCAAAGGGACCATATTGCTACACATAAATGAAGGTGTGTTTTCTAAATTTAAAAACATGGTGATTTTTGCTAGAGCAAGATGTTCCAATTGTTAACTTTATTGGCAAACTGAACTTGAAGCACAAAATAGCTGATAATATACTTCAATTAATTTGTATCTTTAAATGTAACTCACCAATTCTATTTCTTTGTTGTTGCAAAACTGTTTTGGCATATGGGAAGATGTTATCTTGACTTTTGAACAATCATTGGGCATATAAAACATTTTCATCTTGACCATATAATGATAATATTCTTAATTGCTTGTTAGAGTTATTTTGAAACTTCTGGACAAGGACAATGTTAATTTCTCACTTAAAGTTTTTGCAATACTTGGACAAAGTGCTCAAAGCAACAAGTTTGACAACAAACTAGGGAAGGTAGTCGTTAGTCATAGTTTCAAAATGCTACAGAGTTTTAAAATCCAAGCCATATAATGGAGCAAAATACTAGTACACTTCTGTTTAAAGATATGTTCATGTTGCAAGCTTAAAATTAATTGGAAGTTTTCCAAACAACTGAGAGTTTTTTGGCCATTCTGCAAATAAAATATTTCATTTGGTTGAATTTGAATGCAATTGAAAAAAAATCGGTTATGTGAATATAAAGCATTTCTAATTTAGAATCTTCACAAATGATTTTTTTTTTTTCAATTAGCCAATTGAAAAAATATTCAATTGTGTGCATAAAGTGTTTCTAATTAAAAAATTCAAGTGCAATTCATTTCTCTAAATATGCAAAACCAAAATTGGGGTCGTGCTTGGCTCTACCTCATGTGGGCCACTTTTCTAGTCACACCCTCACAGAAGGAACTTACCAATGTTGCGCGGTTCTTTGAAGCAATGTGGATTCTTTTCCGCTTGTCAGATTGGTTAGGTCTATAACTGGTGGTTCCCATATTCTTGAACCCCTGCCCCCAAAACCGAACCAGCAAATAATATTTTCATGGTAAATCAACTTGGCAAAAAGTTTAGGGTTTAGGGTCTAAAGTCAAAAAACCTGGAAAAAGCCAGGAAAAAATCACTGGTTCTTTCATGAAAACGGGCAGTCCTTTGAGGGTTTTGAAATACTCGAAATCAGTTCGGTCAGTTCTTTGTGATTTTTCTCTTTGTATGGGGCACAAATGGGGAAAAAAAATTCCATTGCAGAACAAGGAGAACTTTGTTTGTTATTTTTTGGAATACCTTGAACCGGCCAGTTCTTTGATTCTGATTTTTTTTTTAAATCCAGGACCAGCGGCTCTTTGGAAAATCAAAGAACTACACAACACTGGAACGCACCTACCACTTCACTCTTCATAGGATCCAATCCCCTGAACATCCAATCGTCTAGAGTGGTACCCAATTGAAGAAATGATACCCAGTTTCAGACACAGGTTTCCCACTTCACTCCATGGACTTGGAATGAATCAGGACTTTGAGATACAACCTAGGGCCCCAACACAAGGTGCTTTTCAGGAGAACTTTGTTATATGTAGCCTATATGGCATGCATATTTTAATTATACACAAATTATGCACGTTGGCAATATAATTGATTCATGTAATAATCTCATAACCTGATTCTCCCCCCCCTACATATAATCAACAAAAATAATAAAAACTTTAAATTATTATATATTTAACATTAGACTGCTTGAGTAGGCCATAAGCACAATTAACCCAAATCAAACACAACTATAATTTGGTCTCCTTTATATGCAGTGCAACATACATTAAAAAAAAATTCGTCCATTTTACACATCATACTATTGGTCTACATAATATGTAACTTTTTCAATTAAAATGCATTATAGCAAGGTACCTACATGAGAATCAGGGATCGTTATTGTTTTGTGGGTGATGGAGGGAGAGAAGAATTAATGAATAGTGGATGCAATAGTTGCATTAATCATGATATTCTATCCAATCATATTTGTAATGATTATGACTCTAATCATGGCATTGACAACCCTTTGATCACATGACTATCAATACTCATGGATCAAGAACCACATTTGGTTGAAGATAATTTAGTTGAATAAATTAGGTCTTTGAACACATTTGTATATGTGCTTGTTTGAGAAACCCACTTGGATTAAAACATTCGGAGATTAGAATGATGGGTAGATGAGGGTGGTCAATCTATCTTCAATTAAACTTTCTCTATTGTGAACGGTACACTAGATGCATAGATAGTTTTTAAATATTTTAAAGATGTCATGTGAATGGTCAAAATTTTAACATGGCTTTCAAATTTTCAAATTATTAATTATTAATATATTTAAATTTTAGATTTGAAGGAAATTTTGAATTTTTTTGCATTTAAAAATCAAGCAATTAGACTTCACATCTTGCATTACATGTAAAATGTTAGTTTTCAAAAACATGATTCGCTTGTGATATTGAAATTTTAATTTGAAATTTTATTTGAAATGTTGTAATTTCTTATGTCATTACTAATAATCCTTCTAGAAAAGTGTTTAATGTTTGATGATAATAAAATGTATGAACAACATCATTGCATATGTATTTGGTAATTTAAAAAGAATTTTGGTTTTTTCTAAGGTACATGATAATTCCAAACTTGTCATTGAAAATTTATTTGACAATATTTCACTCCACCAAAACATGGTAAATATGATTACATAAGTGACTAGTGCTATAGTTACAAACCATGTATATAACTAACCCATAACTACATGATTGTTAATCCATATGGCATCATGTGATATTTACTACTAGTCAAAAAAATGTTGTAGTTGTAAATGCCATTTGTGATTAAGTCATCTATGATTACAAGACATTTTCAATGACCAAAATTTAATTTTATATTACAATTGTAATTATTTTGATTGATGTTCTTCTACCACATGGCAACCTAGGATGGATTCAAGATTCTATGAACCACTTATGAATTGACAAGTGGCAATTCAAATTGAATTTTTTTTGCCCAATTATATGGTGCCACATGGCAATCATCTTTTAATTAAATAAAAACACTTGGGACCTAGCCCAGATGACCTAGGCTACAAGCCCTAGTCAAGGTGATTTAACTTAGGTTAAAAAGCAACCTAGTCTAGGTTAATCACCAAAACTCCTAGGAAGGCTAACCCACTTAGATTCCTAGGAACCTAGGTAGTTATATAGGATGAACTCAAGAAAATGTACTTCAACTCATCAACCTCCACTTTGAAAGGCCAAGTCCTTTACCTTTACACTACCACAGGTAAAGGACTTATTTTTGTGATAGCTATTTGTGTTATAGGGTAAATAGTTATCGCAAAAATATAAAAAATAATTTTTTTAAACCTAAGTTAACTTACACCACCCAACAATCTAGCCTAGGCCTCCATAAGCTATTTAAAGCAAATCTAGGTTTTCCTAACTTAAACTTAGGTAACCTAGTTTAGCTTGGAGCTATTTAGATTACGTTAAACTAAACTTGGTTATTTATGTTAAACTTGGTTATACTAAGTTAGATTTGGTTATACAAAGCCAAACTTGGCTATATTAGGCTATAATTGTTAAAATAGATTATTTAGGTTTAAATTGGCTATATTAGGCTATAATTGTTAAAATAGATTATTTAGGTTTAAATTGGCTATATTAGGCTATAATTGTTAAAATAGATTATTTAGGTTTAAATTGGCTATATTAGGCTATAATACACTAATTGATTAATCTAGGTTATGGTAAATTAAAGTTAACTAAATTAGGTTATACTAGGCTACATTTGGGTAAAGGAGGTTACTTAAGTTAAACCTGGTTATATTAAATTCAACTTAGATAAAATAACTTATTTATGTTAAATTTGATTATACTTAATTATACTAAATAAAATTTGGCTAAACTAGATTATACTAAGTTATACTAGGCTAAAATTGGTTAAAATAGGTTATTTAGCTTAAACTTGGCTATACTAGGCTATAATAAACTAAACTTGGATAAAATCAACTATTTAAATTAATATTGGCTAAAATTGACTACATTAGGTTATACTATGCTAAACTTGGCTAAAATAAGTTATCAAAGTTAAACTTGTTTAAAATGGGTTATATTAAGTTGTATTTGGCTAAACTTGGCAAAATAAATTATTTAAATTAAATTGGCTAAAATTGGTTAAACCTAGTTAAACTTGATTATTATTATTTTTTTTAAATGTTAAACTTGGCTAAATCTAATTGAAATATGTTATTTATGTCAAATTTGGCAAAATTGATTAAAGTTTGTTAAAGTAAATTATTTAGATTAAAGTTGGTTAAACTAAGTTAAAACTTGGTTAAAATTGATTAAACATGATTAAACATGATTAAAATATTTTACTTACGTTAAACTTGAAAAAACTTGGTTAAAGTAAGCTAAATTAATATACTTCAATTAAATTTGGTTGGACTAGATTATCTAAAAAAAATTAGGGAAAATTTAAGTAATTTGTCAAATTAAATTATTTACAAATACACTTCAATTAAACAAGGCTACTCAAACTTAAAAAGGTTATTTAGGATCCATACATGATTGACCCACACAAAAGGAATGTATGTTTTAAAAATCATTGTGAATTATCTACTTTGAATGACCGATATGCTTTCCAAAATATATATTTTTTATTTTAAATTATCCATTAGAAATTCACATCCTTATTGATTAAAATGGTTGTGATTTTAATTTTTTGGATGTGTTTAAAGTGTCTTTAGTTGTCCTTAAAATTCACTCAAGAACATCGTCTAACTATACAATTTGGTGAAAAGGAATCATAAAAAACATATTAATGTTCCACTTGCTTCAATTTTATACCAAGGATAGTTGAATACTTATTTTATTTGTTGGCACAAAAATCAGCCCTAATGGATAAGTAGTGTTAATGTGAGGAACACAAGAAGACCCCAAAAAAAGGGACAATTTGGCTACATAAGAAAGGAAACTTCTTTCTCATTGTTTAGAGTGTTGTTTGGTGCCAAAAGGCATAGGAAAAGGTCCAATAGATGCACAAAAGAAAAAAATGACAAATTTTATTAGTTTATATGACAAAAAAATAAATTTAAAGCAGGAAAGGCCATGTAGAATGACTCAAGACTTGTTTTTTGTCATATCCATTCCTAATTGTGTCCTATTTGAAGGGGAAATTTTTTAATTTATCAAAATACAAAAGTTATTTAGTCAATTCCATCTAAAGCAATCAAAGCCATTCGTTTCCTATCATCTTTCCCTCCCAGATTAGGGTTTGGCACTCACAACACTCAACAATTTTTTCCATCTTTTAATTTAGATCCTAGGGTTCGGCACCAACAACACTTTGTAATTTTTTTTCATCTCTTCCAAATGTTAGGGTTTGGGGCTCACAACATTTCACAAGTTCTTTTGAATCTTTTTTAAATGTTAAGGTTTGGTGCTCATAGCACTTTGCAATTTTTTTTCATCTCTTTCAAATGTTAGGATATAGTACACGTGGCACTTAAAAAAAAATAGTCATCTTTCGTAGATGTTAAGGTTTGGCATGCACATCACTTTGTATTGACTTTTGCATTATCCTAGACGTCTTCCTCTTGTTTATGTCCTTCATATCATGCACACTACATGATCTAAAATTTGACTAGTAATAGGTTCGAGTGCATGTGCACATCTTGCAAGTGTGGGAATCATCAATTTCAAAGGGAGGTGTTCTTGGTTTAGATCTCATTCATTGCACATGGTGAATGCACATTCGAAAAAGGTTGTAGTAGAGTCACATAAACATCGACCTACTGTACAAATCATAAAGAGATTCAAAGAGAATGTTACAAAAAGGCAAAGAAAAAATGATGAAGGAAGAAATTGCAATTGTTCATGAAAGTGCATGTATTAGTAGTAATCAATTGATTGTTGTATTCATGTGAGAGGTTGCATATCACCTTCATGAACTCACTTCAAGTGATGGGATAGAATACCATTTTCCTAAAGAAATGTCTTAAACAATCAGTGTTAATACATGCAATGCCAAATTTTGTGGTGAAGGAGAATAATCGACAATGATGTGAGGCCATTTGTGAGAACATCAAGTTAGCATGAAAAGACTTGAAGTATGGGAAGGGGAAGGATCAAAATTCAACTTGTCATGTTGTTGCAACAGCAATAGTTTCCACACAAGGTAATTCAAGCATTCAAGTTGCCAAAAAATGTGTGGGGTTGAGTTATAAATCAATCCAAAAGCCATGGATCATAAGCAACTCCTAGACAATGATGTGGAAGGCATCAAATGGGTTAAATATGACAAAAAACAATGAAAAGATGCCTTAATTGATAATGCCAAGGAGATTGTGACAAAGTGGTGGACTAAAGAAACTAGAGTGAGCCCTAATGTGAAGGATGTGGTTTGCTGATTAGTCTCCACAAAAACATGTGAAAAACAAATTGTTCATTTTTTACAAAAAAGTTAGGTAAATGTTCTTACACTCCAATTCTGTTTTCTTGAATCCTAGATCTTTAGAAATAAAATTTAGTTTTTTTTTACTTCATATTTAAGACCAAGTGTGATTTTGTAAAAATGTTTGGAGGTTCATGCTAACATGATCACATAGTAACAAAAATTCAAGAAAGATCCTTTCAAGAATCATCAATTTGGACTTAAATTGTTAGTGAAAACCATTAAATTATCCATTTTATTTTAATTAGTTTAATCTTGATGCACATGATTCTTCATAAGTTCAAAAGATACTAAAGATTTTCATAACATATAGGAACCAAGTTTCTATGTATGTGATTTTTGATAAATAAGGAATTTGGGATTTTGTTATAGATTGGTCTAGGAACTTGGCTACTTTGGTGAAGACTTTTCAAGATTGAACATGACTCTAGCTATCTATGTCTAAGACTATAGTTTAGTTTTAGGAATCCAAATTATAGTCTTGACTTCAAGACTTTGTTTGAAATTCAGTTTAGGACATTAGGACAAAAGATAAGACTTCAAGACTTTTGGTTTATGGGACTAGGACTTGTGTCACTTTGCACATGATTCTGGTTTATTTGGACATGACTATAATTTAGTTGTAGGATGCATGATTATGATCCTAACTTTAGGGCTTTCAACTTGTAATTTAATTATAGGACATCAAGACATAATAAAAATTTCAAGACTTTTGGTTTCTAGGACTAGGACTTGTGTCTCTTGTCCAAGACATTCAGTTTATATTTAGGAAAAGGTTTCCACATGTATACCTTAAACACACATTGGTCTTTTCCTTATATGGTGGCCCTCTATTGTTAGGACTGTGTTTTTGAATTAGGAACTACCTTTTTTTCTAAAATAATAGCATTATGATCAAGATATGTGTGCTTTGTATTCTCTAGATGGAATTAAACTTTCCAATTTGCTAAGCTTAAGGTTTAAGTTGCAATCCAATGGTCTATATCCCACAAAATTGGTGGGTTTTTTTGTAGCTAGATTTCTTCACAAGATTCAAGGCAACATGCACCCCAATGTCCAAATTCAATTCACTTCCTTCCACATACTGAAACCTTATTTTATGAAGAAGCTCCAAGATTTCAATAATTGTTGTAAATACCACCAAGAGATGGTGGAGATGAAAGTTTGATTTAACAACATGCGGGTTTTTTCTACATATTGGCTAGCATGGCTCTGTTTGCATGTTGGATGTCTTTCACTTCATGCAAATCTCATTAGTGGACCCTTCTGGCAAGGGATAGTTAACTGTCAAACCATGTTCCACGTATTTGAAAAAAATTCTGACTTGTGGCAAAAGACTTTGTGCCCAAAAGTACTAGGCCATAAATGGTTCAATTTGGACTGTGTTAAGGGTAAATGTCTAATTGTGGTTTCCATATTCTACCAATTTACACTAGGGAAGCAAATCCAACTAATGAAAGTTTGATGCCTCGGAAGTGTTTCCAAAAAGTCCTTGTAGGTGAAACTCGAGCAAGAGAACCAAAGGAGGTTGTTCAACTTGTTAATAAGCTTACAAAGCCATGGGAATTTTTGGAGTTTGCTACCCCAAAGGTTCTTGAATTTGTCATGCATGAAGATGTAGCCAAGTGGTAGGATTTCTAATACAGATTGTCACAAGAGTGTTGAAAGAAGGCGAAATATTCTCACTCATTGATTTCGTTGAAAATTATTCTTTCAAACACCAAGATGAAATCCAAGAACAACATTGGTACAATTTTCAACTTTCTATCTTAGTGCATATTACCTACCAACTCAATCCAACATGGAACCTTTTGGATCCAAATAGTTTGCGATTGATTACAGAGTATCATTATTATATTTTTGATGATCGAAGGCACAATAATTTGTTTGTGCAACATGCATTTAACTTGCATTGGGGTCATTGGACAACCAATGGACAATTTTCCAAAATGCATTACATGTGGAATCATGGTTATGCTAACCAATTCAAGGGTGCAAGATCTTGGTTCCATGTTGCAAGGTATTTTAGGTTCACAATTTGCCCAGAACTCCCTTTTGGTTGTATGATGTGGTGGAACTATTGGGGTACAAGCCATGGGAAAGGCCCGCATGATGGTGCATGTGCATGTCTCAAGCAAGCCATTAAGAAAAACAATTGAAACCTGGAGGTGAAAATCTTCAAAATGTCCATGATGTAATTTTGTACCTTCATTGAGGTTAATGAACCAACCTCATGTTACATATGAAGGTGTTGAAAAAGGAATTAAACAAGTTTTCTAGGAAATGAAAGCAAGAAATGTTGATAGGACTTAAGGTTTTGATTGTAGAACAATGGCAAGCTCTTGAAATATGCACTTAGTGCAAGCAATAAATGCATCAAACAATGCCCTATTAGAGGTTAAGGAATTTTCCTATTTTTGTCACCATTACATATAGGTTGTGTTAAGTGACTATAAATCGTTGGCTTATGTTGAACCATGGAGGTTGATCACACTAGAACCTTGTCATGTAATTGATGTTTTTTGTAATGTTGATTATGATGAAAGTGATTAAGGAGTTGGGGTAAACAACAATGATTTGGTTGTAAGTGTGAGGAATCTTTGCACACATTTCAAATTAGAAACATACAACTCACAAAATTCATTTGAGGGTGGAACTATTATGTAGTCATATTTTAACAAGTTAAAATGTGGTTCAATGGAAAATAATGAATCACCTAAAAAACCTATGATCTATGTGTCCATTTAATTAGTATCAAAAGATGTTGAGAAAATCAATGTACTTACTATGACAAGATGTGAAGAAGTGTTGTGTTGTGTCTTAGTTGGAAATTCACATTATTTAACAGTTTGACCCCCCTTCGTTCCAATTGCCATAACGTTTTCATACAACCTTCAAATCTAACATGCATAAGGTTGTTGAAAAACCAATCTCAGGTAACAATCATACAAAGTCTCATATGTTTTTATTTTTATAGTTAGGAAATATGCTTCAAAACCTAAAAGCTAATTTGAAAACATTGAGAGAAAAAAAACAACAAACCCCTTTTACTTCCAACAATTATATCTCTTCAATATAAAGGTTGATGAAACTAAATTTTTGTAAAAAGATGCCTTAAGTATTAATCTAACATTGTCTTAATTTTTAAATGAATCTATTGTTGTAGTCATGAAATTTTGAATTTAGAACAAAATACCCAAAAACTACACTTCATGGATTCACAACAGACCCTTTCTACTTCCAACAATTATATCTTTCCAACAAAAAGGTTGATGAAGCTGAAATTTTGTGTGAAGAGAAATGTTTTGAACTAATCCATTGTTGAAATCCAAAATTATTGAATTTAGAACAAAAACTCCCAGTGGAAGAAAAACCTATCATTTATGACTAAAACTATTGTTTGTGATTATAATAAGTGCAATTGACGGTCATTTGCGACTATAATATGTCATTTGTAACTATTATAGTTGCAAATGATTAGTTACAAATGATAGTTTTTCTTTTAGTGTCTAGAACTTACTTCCAAGGAAGAGAAAATTTATTTTATTGTAACATCTTCTTTTCCTCCTCAAACTAACACCTTTTTGCCAAAACTCCACTCCAAATCATAAATCCCTCTCCTTCAACACAAGCCAAAAGTCGTAGATTCAAGGAACCACACATAACACCCCTCCTTGAACTTGTTTACCCTTGGTTAATGAGAGCTTGTGAAAATCCCTCTTTTCGGTCAATGGCCTTATTTCCTTTTATGAACCAATGGGACTTGAGGATGATTCCATTCTTCAATGATGGTTAAAATTTAAAAAATTATACCCAATGAAAATATTATAAAGGTTTCCATCCTCTACTCAAGATAAAATAATAATCCTCATGGCCAATGAATTTAAAGGATCCATCCTTTTCCGTACTTGGTTATCTTGATTGGCCTTAAGCTTGATCATTGCTAATTCCATCCACTTGGCCCCAACATCCTAATTTTTCATCGTAATCTTTTAAAAGTAACTAACTTTTAAGATAGTTTATCAATAATAAATTTATTTTATTTTTTTGGTTTTTCTTTAGTTAAGTCAATTTTAGAACATTAGTAACCTTCCTTCCAACCCATGTACTAATTATTTATGTAATACGTAGTAAGTTGTACTAACTACTTAAATAATACATGGTCAATTAAAAATAAGTCTTACACTATAAGAATTCCCTTATGCTATCTAGATCTAATGTCAAATTTAGGGCTTAATGAATCCATTAGAACTAGGACGTTGAAATTTTCATATAGTTTCATCGTCAGAACCTGCACTGTTGCATACTATGCTTACCTTAATTTCCAAAATAAAAGCATCAAACCTTCTTTGATTATAAGTACCAAGTTTGTTGTTCCAACTATGTTTTTGTTTTTTGTTGCCATAAGCAAAAATCTAATCATGGCAGATGATGCCACCACATTTTCAAATCCTCCGGTTATGCTAGTAGAAGTTGGAGAGCTTGAAAAAGCATCGTTTTATGTGAATGTCTTCCAATGGTTATGCGAAGAACCGATTAGAAGGGTGATGCACATTTGAGTGACTTAATTCGTATGGGATTGTTGAGTGTTGCCTAACCTTCATGTGGACGTGTGTGAATGAACTTATTAGCTTTGGAGATGCAAAATGATGGAACACCCTACAACTTATTTTACAATTAAGGCTATATGTCATGGGGGTAGGTAGATTACATAATTTTTGAGATTACAAGACATTACAAATAGGAATAGGCCATCGGACACTTGAAGGGTTTGAATTTTGAATCCTTGTTGAGTTTTGTTTTCTTGTTTATGTTGATGGTGACTTGGGGACTACCCAAAAGAAATAAGTTTTAGAGTTTGAGGACATTTTCGTAAAGACATATTTCTGGAATAAGAGTAGAAAAGTAGCACTACTACAAAAATGGGGTGCAATTCACTAACCTAAATCACTATGGGACCTTAAAAATGAAATAAGTTCATTGCATTTTATTGATTTCATCCCGGTGAAAGTTATTTCATTATAAAATCACTATGTAAACATCATGTTTCATTATTAATTAACATAATTCACTATTATAATTTATTGTAGTAAATAGGTTTATTTTTATGTTATATATATATATGTTACTTTATGATATACCCTATATTATTTTAAGCTACTTTAGTTATTATAACTTATACCTTATGTTATTATAAGTTATTATAGGTTATTATAAATTATTTTATCTTAAGTATATTAACTTTAAATAATATAAAATATAATATAATGACCTAAGGTAAAATAATTTTGAATATATTATAATAACCTATGAAAAATAGGTTAAAATATTTTATAATATTATAACATAGAATATCCAACAATAACTTATAATACAATAACCACCAATAGAATACCCATCAATAGCCACCAATAAAATAACCACCAATAGTCATTAATAAAATAGCCACCAAGAATCATTAATATAATAACATATAACCACTAATATTCACCAACAAAATATCCACCAATAGCCATTAATGATCACTAATATCCATTAACAAAATATCCACCAATAGCCATTAATAGAATACCCACCAATAGCCATTAATACAATAACCATTAATACCCACCAATAGCCATTAATATAATAGCCACCAATAGCCACTAATATAATAACCATTAATACCCACTAATATCCACTAACAAAATATTCGCCAATAACCATTAATATAATAGCCACCAATAACCATTAATATAATAGCCACAAATAACCACTAATATAATAACCATTAATAAGCACCAATATCCACCAATAACCACTAATATAATAGTCATTAATAATCACCAATATCCACCAATAGAATATCCATCAATAACCATTAATAAAATAACCACTAATAGGCATTAATAAAATAGCCATTAATAGGCATTAATAGAATAGCCACTAATAGGCATTAATAGAAAAACCACTAATAGGCATTAATAGAAAAACCACTAATAGGCATTAATAGAAAAACCACTAATAGCCATTAATAGAATAACCACTAATAGCCATTAATAGAATAACCATCAATAGTCATTAATAAAATAATCAACAATAACAACCAATAGTCATTAATATAATAACAACCAATAGCCATTAATAGAATGGCCACCAATAGACATTAATAGAATGGTCACTAATAGCCATTAGTAGAATAACCACTAATAGCCATGAATATAATAACCACCAATAGTCATTAATAGAATAACCATCAATAACCATGAATATAATAGCCGCCAATAACCATTAATAGAATAACCATCAATAGCCACCAATATAATAGCTATTAATAGCCATTAATAAAATAGCCATCAACAACCACCAATATAATAACTAATAATAATCATTAATAAAATAGCCATCAACAACCACCAATATAATAACTACTAATAGCCATTAATAAAATAATCACCAATAACCATTAATAGAATAACCACTAATAACCACTAATAAAATAACCATTAATAGCCACCAATAAAATAGGTACCAATAGCCATTAATAACCACCAATAGTTCCAATAAAAAAAAAACTAATAGCCATATATTAAAATTGGTTAAGATTGCCAAAAATAATTTAAGGTGAAATAATATATAATAAACAAAAGTAACTTAAGGTGAAATAACTTATAATAACCTAGAATTGCCAATAATAACATAACGTGAAATAATTTTCAATAGTCAAAAATAACTAATAATAGCTTCACATAATTGAAAATAGCCCAAGATAAAATAACTTATAATAGCCAAAAGTAACTTATAATAGTTGCAAGTAGCCTAAAATGAAATAATTTACAATAGCCGAAAATAACTTAAGGTGAAATAAATTAAAATAACCAAAAGTAACTTAGAATAACTAAAATTAACATAAGGTGAAATAACTAAAAGTAATTGAAAATAGCCATAAATAATCGTAAATAATGTAGGGTGAAATAATTTAGATTAATGAAAAAAATTATATAATAATTGAAAGTAATTTAACATAGGTAGTATTGTTATATTAACAAAAATCTTATCCATTTATTAAGCTTTTTTTTTTTCAAAAGAATGGTCATTAAATTGTTATTGAATAATGATATTCAATTTTTTTTTTGTTAAAATGATTTTACACTTTCAAAAGGAAATAAATGTAATTATGTACATTATTGAAATTTTTAAAAAATAAATCGAATCATATCATTTGAACAAAATTTCAATAAGATATGAATTTAAAAAGTTTATGTTTATGTAATGTTTAAAATGAAGTATTTGATAAATAAAATATAGTATAACATATTATCACAATAATTAAAGTGATTTGATGGTAAGGGTGTTTGTTTCCATTCTAAAAATTAAGAGATCCAACCTCATGAGTGGTGTTGAGTGTGGTCAACAATGGTAAATTGATTGAATATTCTCCTATCTAATTTCCTATAATAGATGCTTAGGTTGATTATGTGGCCTACCTACATAGGTTAGAATTTAAACCATGCGTCAATAAATCACAAGCTGAAAATCATGAAATTATCAATAATATTATATATTAAATAATTTAATTTTAATTGATTTCCATGCTGACTAGTTAATTAACTAGTAAGTGAATGGCTTAGTAAATTTGTATTTCACTTGAAAGTAACTTTGTTTCATTAAGTACTAGTGAAACAATTCATTATTCGTAGCAATTAGTCCCCATTCATTAGGGGGTTAATTAATTTCACCAAGTAAAAATGTCCAAATTCATTCAAAATCTAGTGAAACCCAGAGTGAACTAGGACACATTTTGGTATACTGTAGGTACTTTATAAAGAAGCTGCATATTTTTGTGTGGGAATACCACAAATTTGACTTGCTATTTTTGTTGCACTTCCATAGAACATGGATTTTGTTATATTCTTGTTGAGTTTTCAGTAAATACGGAGAGTGCAAACTTGTTTATGAATTTTCATTTTCAATTTGATGTGTGAATCATTTGTGGTTTTTAATCTCATGAAAATAAATTGTAATTTTGTTTGTAGTTTTTTAGACATTGTGTTTTGGATTATTGATTCTAGTTATCAAAGATAACCATGAATTTGGTGTATTACTAAATTGCATATGTATGTGTGTTTAGAATCGATGTAGAGTGATGAATGAGTGTATGTTTGTAATGCAAAATTTTTGTTATAATAAGTGTGGAGTGGTTATGGAAGAATTAAATCCACATTTACCACTATCCAACTCTAAATTTACATGATTATCAAATGTTGAATTCATAAAATTTGACCAACTTGGAAAACTTTTATGGGTTAAAGCTTCCTAAATGCAACCCTTACCTATCTTAAACTATTAATAATTGGGAAAATAACTAATAATGAAGACTTGGAGAACAATGGAGGTGAACAAGGGCTCATAACAAGTTTGAGAATTGGAGACAATTTTGTTGTTGTGGCTAAGCCCAACAATTATGAAGGAGCTAATTTCTTAATCTTGTAGTGTCTTTAAAAACTACATATTGTAGAAGAAGACTCATGGCCAAGTGATTTTGGCAATTCTATAGAAAAGGGTGATGAGGTTGTTCTTGGTCAATAAATTACAAAGAATCAAATACAAGAAAGGAATCATATGTGTCAATTAATGACAAAAGCCTAGCTTTGATATTTCTCATTTGGTTTGTGCTTCCAAATTCTTTATGGTATAAGTTACACATAAACAAAAGGGTGGTGTTATTGTTTATGCTTTGAGTAACATAACTCTAGAACAAATCGATTCTATCATTGAGGATCACATATTGAATGCAAATTTAGATGATGAATAAAGCATGTGATTTATGAAATATGTATCATTTATTTGCATTCAAGGATAATGTGCATTTGTTTTTTTAATATTCAAAACTTTTGTTTTTCCAATGTTAATCTTAACTTTCGACAAATTGGGATGCACTTGAGTCTTGTTGTTTTGTTGGTATATGCTTAAGAATCAAATTATGTTATATGTTTTGGATCTATGAATTAGAGGCACTAACAAAAGAAATAAGGGTGTTGCAAATTATGAAATATTAAACAATTTATAAAAATGGAAGATCATGGATCTCAAAAGTTATAACATAAACTTGCAAGTTTCGAAACATCTTACACATTTGTCTTTTGCAATGGCTACATCCTAGTCAAGCTCCAAAAGGCCTAAGTGCAATTCTTGACACTAACAAATCATTATTGGAGGGGTTTAGAGCAATGTTGCATCATTATTTGATGCCACAAAGTGTCGTCTTTTCTAAGCTCAATGATGACAAACTGGAAGATTGGAAAGCAAAAGCAAAAAAATGGGCTCACCTTTTGGTGCTTAATGCGGTTAGTTGTGAATCACAATGCCATATGATCCAAGTGAATTTTATTCAAAGTAAAAAACTTACCTTTCCAAATATGAAAAGTAGTAAAATCTCATCTCCATGCCCATTTGAGCTTTGATAATTTTTTTGCAACTTCAAGAAGGTAAAATTTTCATGTGGGAGACATAAATCTTCTATTTTCTTGGGAGATAGTGGAGCAACATGTAGTTCACATCAATGAGCTCAATAATAACATATTGTTATTTATGGTAAAAAAAGTGCTTTTTCTTTTTCATAGTTTGATGGAAGAGGTCCCAATGTCATAATTTTAACACTGAAAACAATAGAACCTTCTTCATATGGAAGTGTCTAAATGCTACCAACAAAGTCCAACAATCAAGTTGACATTATGAAAAAAATGGATGTTTTGTAGCTGGCCTTGTAATTCAAAATTTGAGTTGCAAAGGACATTTATAATGCACTATATTTATACGCCGCGAGTGCTAATCGACAAGTTGCATGAGTTGCAAAGTTGCAATTCATTGTATATACAATGCAATTCATTGCAACTCAATCAAAACAACTTATTTTCAACTATTATGCAACTTCATTACAATTACACCCATGATGTCATGCTAATGTCATTGATTGTCATCCATCTATTAAAATTTAATACGTTGCATTATGAAGATTTTTGGACATAAAAATGAAATTTTTTCGAAATATTGATTTTCATCATTCATTGTGATTGTTAATGATGGTCCGAGATTGTGACATGTGACACAATAAAAATTGCCACATGGCATATTAATTATATTGTGGAATAAATAAATAAATAACTCTATTTTAGTAGTTAGGTGAGTCATAAATAACCATAGGCAAGTAGGTTGGTAAGTTTCAAAACCTACCTACTTATCAACCTACATAAGTAGGTAGAAAATAGGACCTACTTACTTACATAGGTAGGTAAGTAAGGAGGAAAGCACAAGACTAAATGAACTAAAAAATAACTATGAATTGTTTTTTTAAAATTTATGTTTTGCCTTTAGGTTAAGCTTTTTTGGGTTCATCTTAAAATGGGACTTGTATTTTAATGTGAGAATATGAAAGAACAAAACTTCTTTATATAGTTTGTGACATGGGATTAAAAAACAAAGCATATGAGTTAAATCTTTTAGTTGTTCCTTAGTTACAAGTCAAGTTGTAATTAAGTTGCAACTATAACAATTGAACGTTGAACGCAAGCCAAATCCAAAAGGAGGGCTCCATTGTTTCTAGTATCTAAAAAAAACTTGAACCCCTTCTATTGGAGCCTTTAGGGCATTAAAAATCGTCAAAAACAAAATAGAATTGAGAAATTAATGGCCACCCAAAGTAAAGGGGGTCAAAAATTCAAAAAAAACAAACCACTGAATGTTACGAAGGCTAGTTCTCGAATACCTAAAAAACATTCCTTATATGTTGTTATGTTGCTATTATAGTTCAAAAATTATTTGTAGAACTTCAGGTGGCACTCCTATAACACTTTAAATTGTTTAAAATGAATAAGAAATAAGAAAGTTATGAGGTTTGAAAATAGGAGGGGTTCAAAGAGAGAGAGAAAAAAAAAAGTTTTGTAAGTTGAAAAGTTTATTTCTCTTATTATTTTTTCATTACTCCTTTTCCTTTACATTTCAAAGATGATTTTTAAAACTTGAAATAGCACTCCCATGACATTTTAAATCACTCAAAATGAAACACATATGATGAAAATATAAATATTTGATGAATGTGTATATTTGTTAAGATATAAGTAGTTGTATTATAATCATAACATAGTTGAATAGTAGTATTTTAGTAGTGGTACATTAACGGTTGTACTAATTTTATCAATGGGAATCATAATTGAAAATTAGTTACAAATGTATTCCATAATGGGTGGTGGAAATGTGAACACATGGCATCATCACATGTATGTACGTTGTACCTAATTGCAACATAGTTGTTGCTTTATATTAATGGCACATTTATAACAATTCTAAAGTTGCCACATGTAATTACAATGCAACTCCTAAAACATTCAAACATGGTTGACTACATATGCATGTACAATGTGTATAAATTTTTGTATAGAAGACCCATTTTCAACTCACTTGCAACTTAATACAACAAACTGATTTTTTGATGTGACAATTTATTTATTAATACATTGTATTTATAGGGGGATAGTTGCACACTAGTTGCAATACCCAAGAAATAATTGCAAAATAGTTATATATGAGTTTTTTTTAAATTTTTAGTTGTAGGTTAGTATGGTTTCAATGGACGTAATTTCTGATAATGTGAATCAAAATAGATTGAAATGGTTGTTGATATGTTGCAAGCCATTTTGGTATGTACATTTGAACTCTCAAGTATTTGTTTTAAATTTTTAACGCTATAATGCTATGGAATCACATGATTCATAGGCAAATTATATTTTTGCAATTCTCAAATATGAGTTCATAAAATATGCAAAGGACGCATCTAAATTTTTTTGAGAATATGATGTTTAAAGGTGTGAGCCATGGATTATAACTCAACAATTAGTTAAGCCTTAGTTCCATAATTTTCCTTAGTACTAATGATTTGAATGCTTATAAGCCTCCAAGTAGTGATTATTAATAGTTGAATCAGCTTTTGTGATATTTCCAGGCATATAGTATTTCTTTATTTTAGTTGATGTAACGTTTAATTAGTTAAGCACCTAGTAAACCTTTTAAAGTACATTATCCCTTTTATGTTGGAGAGAAGGGAAAGGGGATGTAGAATTAGATGTGATTTATTGATATATAGGAAATACAAGCCCATAATTAACAATAGCATTTCGCCATGACAAGGTTAAGTTAGTCTGTAGAAGAATCTTCAAG
>Ga0116231_10006785_pt1 | contig 21484 bp, 14 predicted proteins | sample S1TSphgellanicum_2_FD_89695 | JGI IMG/M metagenome (GOLD analysis project Ga0116231, IMG submission 89695) | Host-associated microbial communities from peat moss isolated from Minnesota, USA - S1T2_Fd - Sphagnum magellanicum MG | ecosystem: Host-associated > Plants > Peat moss > Unclassified...
CGCGCCGGTTTTTAAAATCCACAAAACCCAATATGAAAGAATTCGAAGGGCCGGTGCTGATAAAAAACCCCCCGGTCCTAAAAAAAAAGGAAAACCCTATTCCCAGGGCTCCGAAACCCCCCCCCCCCCCACACACATTCTCAAATTGAAGGATACAAGCAACTAGAGAGATGGCTATGGCTATGCAATTAATCCATACACAAAAGAACTTCAACCTACACACATGCTATTGAAGATCTATGCTTGGAAACAATAGTTGATAATTTGTACTCCTTTAAAGAGCACAAGTTTACATTCCTTGAGTCGAAGAGAGCTTTGATTTCTCTCAAGAAAAAGATTGCACATCTTGCCAAAAGTTTAGCTAGCAAGAATGTTTCGATCATGTAGGCTATTTTATGATTGTTGTAAGTAAGTCTTTTTAGACTTGCAAGATGTTCAATCATCTACACACGATTGCTTGCCGCTCACATTGTTGTTGATTTGCCCCAAGATATATTCAATGTTTCACCTCAACCACTAAACATCTATCATTCAAAACCATTTTGTAAAAGCATATGGACCAACAACTTGGTAACATCTTTAACTACTATTGTACTATAATCAAGAACCTCAAGGTCCTCTAATATTATAATGGGTACAACCTAGAATCTTAAGATATTGGCATATGAGTCTTCTTCATTGCCCCAATTGCATAGCCAAAATTTCACAATGTCATAATATTTCCCAATACCCAAGAAGCAAATTGCAAAATGTTTGCAAAACGAGTTAAAAGCATCCATAACCAAAAATGAGCAACAAAATGAGGATAAATGTTCGGTGCCCATCATTTCTAATGTTTTTGGTGGACATTTACAAAGATTTGATCCCTTTTTAAATGTCATGGTATGTAACTATTGTTACATATGTCAATGTTCTGAAGGTCATTTATGTTACAGATGTCAATGCTATGAAGTTCATTTATTTGAATGATCATTTATGATTTGTAAGAAATTTGTACCTAACTTTTACTTTAGTTTCAATTCACTTTTAGTTAAATTTTAATTCATTCTTCGTTAAATTTTAATTCGCTTCTAATAAATATTAGTTAATTTCTAGTTAAGTTCAAATTAATTCATATTTGATTCCTAGTTAAATCTCAATTATGTTTCAGTGAATTGTTAAATTTTAATTCACTTCTAATTAATATTAGTTAATTTCTAGTTAAGTTCAAATTAAGTCATATTTGATTCCTAGTCAAATCTCAATTATGTTTCAGTTGAATTTCAATTCACTTATAATTGACTTTCAATTAGGAAAGTTTTCCAAAATTTTCTTTATTCAATGCACATAAAAGCCTTTTTAAAAATTTCTTTGAACTAGCTCTTCAAAAGGGTATAAATAAAAGTAAAACCTTTCATTTCCTTATGTTCAACATTAGTTTAAAACATGATCTTGCACCATAATCTTGTCATGTTTTTTTTGTTCATGTTTACATATGTTAACATAATCAAAATTTATTTTCACGTTTGTCTTGCACATCTTGTGTTTTTGTTTTTGAATCACATAATCTTATTTTGTTATTTATTAGAAAGTTAGATTTAAACTTTTCCTTTATTCTTATTTTTTTGGTCCCCCTAATAATTGTGACCAATGATCTGCTAACTTCACCAAACATTGGGACTAACAACATTAGATTCCATACCTCAAGTGTTTTTTGCAAGTTCCTGACAATTCAAAATGTAAAAACTAGGGCATTGGGTGACGTTTATCCCAAAAAGACAATGTACACTTACCTAACAAATTATTATTACTTAGGGTTACATCAAACCATATATGAAAGTTTACATCCATGTGAAAATTATATTCAACAACCATTTCTCAATTTCACATCAGTTAAAGAGCGAGCCAAAATTTTATCCCCAAATCTTACACAAAAGTGTAATCTTTCCCCTATGGGTAGAACCAATAAAATTATAATAACTTGAAAATATTTTGGTTTTGGATGTGCATAACATTTACTTTTTAACTTGTTTTGTTAGCTTGTTAGTTGGTATTAAAACATTCAAAACGAATAATAACAAGACTACAAGCAGCGTTGCATGAGGTAGTTCAAAACTTGAAAAACATATTTATTTTAAAAACTACATTTTTTATTGATGTTAAATTATTAAAAATATATATTTGTGAAGATATAATACTTGTAACAATATATTGCAAAGTGAAAATATATTCCAAAAACCATTGAAATTATTGTCAAATTTATGTGTGTTTCAAAAATTTAGATGAAATGAAAGAAAATTTTATCCCAAAATAATACAAATGCATTTTTAAAAAAAACATATTCTTGCCCCAAGTCCCCCCCAATGTGCCTTCACCTTAATATGATAAACACACATGGAAAATATCTTGATTAAAGCTTACATAATTGACTTATAACTATTTGCAAAATTGAATTTCCCACATATTATACCCTTGACTACAGTTTGGTGATAATTAATTGTTGAGAAAGCAAATTGAAGAAGCAAAAACTTAAGCCTATTGTGCAAGATTTGAAGGAAATGAAACCTTTGACTTGTTACACATGTAAAACAATCTTAACGACTAGTTGCCATAGAGATGTTTGAAATTTTAAACAGATTTAATGTTCACATTGTCTTGTTGAAATTTTGAAATATTCAATATAGGTTGTTGCACCTCATTTTCGCCTCCCCTACCCCCCAATCAACAAATATTGTTGATTATCAATAGTGGGTACAAAAAATTATAAGCACAATAGACGTCATGTTTGAAGAATGAATTTTTATTAATGTTTGTTGATTGCTCATGTTTGAAGAATGAATTTTTATTAATGTTTGTTGATTGCTCATGTTTGAAGAATGAATTTTTACTAATGTTTGTTGATTGTCCTTCATGTAAGAATGATGAACACATCAAGCTATAAATTGATAAAAATATAGTTCAAAAGCAAATACAAAGGACACAATTAGCACAAACGTGCTTCAACATTTGAATTATTTTACAACATTTAGAATGAGGGACAAAATAATGCACATGTAAACATTTGAAGTTCAATTCAAAAGAATTGGTAAATTTTAAAAGATTTACCCATGTTGGACTGATTTTTGTTGTAGATGCTTCATGCTTTTCCACTTTATTATAGAGTTTGAAAAATTAAATTCCTCAAATTCATCAAGGGCTTCAATGTGAACTCCCATTACAACATCTAATTGTTGCACTAGAGCAATTTGATTTGTGATTTATCTTTGATATTATTTTAGATGTTGAAATCATGTTCACAAGTATCATTGTAATAACATTGGACCATAACTATTTCAATTAATTTCAACAAGTTAGAAACTTGACACGATAGGTCACATTCACATTGATATCATTACAACAATCCATGATTTTTTTGCCATGCCAAATGTTAAAAGCCAATCTTCAAAATTTTAACCACTCAACCTTCAATGCCACATTTTCAATGAAAGTATGATGTTCAATACTTCACACATGTTTGGATGAATTGTAAAATGAGGACAAATGTTCAATTTGAAGCCAACCATAATTTTTCAACAATTCATGTCAATGTCTTGGATGAGTAGTTGGTGCTAAGATGGTCATGCATGCCAAGATGGATATATTTTCAAACTTTTTTTTGAAGCAAATTGCATATTTTGGTGACAAAAGAATTCTAAAAAATAAAAAGTTCTTTGCAATTCATCCCTTGAAATATCTTGGTTCAACTCAATTTCTTGAAGCTTTTTACCATGCAAATTTGACCTCAATTCATAAAAAAACCCCCACATGTTGGGCCATAGTTTAAAATGATGGAACAACCTTCTTGATCACATACATGTGCATTCATGTTTATTTTTGTTTCCAAAATAAACTCTTTTTGAATAGATTGAATCTCAGCTTCAATCAAGTTTTGGATGGCAATATAATTAACATGAATATTTTGAAAAATCAAACTCAAAGTTGTGCCAACCATAAAAAAATAAAGAATACACCATTTCAAATTATGTACTTCTTTAAACCAAGAATATTTTATGCTTATAATTTTCCTTTTTTCTGTCACTTTGCAATAATATAATAATAATGATAATAATAGGTGCAAGCTTTCACAAAGGGCACATACAACATTACTCCTAGACAACCACCTTGTTGGATTGAAATAAGATAAATGGATGGAGCTCATAAAATCATTTTTTTGCAAGTCTTTGAATAATGTTTGTCTATTTGAACTATTTGTAAAAAATGATATAAAATTGTTGAACAAAAAAAAAAAATTCAACACAACATTGGGATCTTTTGATGCTTCTACTTTTGTCAAGGCATATTCCAAGGGGGACACTTAATGTTATGAGACCTTAGTTTTTGCATAACAAAGTTACTTTTTGGGATACTTTATCATGCGAAAACTCATGGAATATAATTGAAATTAAAAAAAAACTATAATTTACAAATTTTTATTAGTCACAAATTAATCAAAACATTATTTCACAATAATTAAACCTACTAACAACTAATACCTTAAATCGTTAATGCATGTGCTATATATATATATATATATATATATAATTTACACATACCTTACATTAATTTTTATTTTATTTTCAAAATATACATAACCCTATTTTTGAACTGATTAACTTATAATTTTTACCCGACAACCAATATATTGCACCTTATATTTGTACTCATGTATATTCTACTTTTTTCGAGTAATGTCCCCCCTTGGGGGGCATGTCTATGGACACATAATGTATGGAGGTTAAGTAGGGATTCCCTTCCTTTAGTTTTGGTTGTTTGATGCTTCCTTTTCCTTGTCATAATAAAAGCCCCATATGAACCAAACCCTACACATTTGACTATGTCTAGATCCAACTTTTTGAATTTTTAAAAAAATAATTGAAATAATGTTGATCAAGTGACTTTTAATGTTGGAAAGTAAAATACACAACTATAGCTTGTCCATGTTCCAAGAATGACAAGTAAATAATCATGTGTGTGATCATGGATATATTAGTAGATTCATCCACCAAAAAAGGCTAGCTTTCACATGTTCCATAATGGTCTTCTTCATAGACATTGACCTTGATATTTTTGCTCCTTGATCTTCTCATATTTCTTGCACAAAGTTCAAAAAGTTTTTAAAAGAAGATTGAACTCTTTTGACCACTTTGGATTCTCTATGTTACACACTTGTTCAATCCTTTCTTGCTTAATTTTTTTTTTGTTGAATGATGGAGTTATTTTGAAATAAAATAGATGCATGTGGTACCTAAACCTTAAACCTATATGTTGAGACGAAGGAAAAAATCCTTCAAACAAATTCCTTTGCCTTTTCATATCATAACTTGAAATCAACAATTGATTTTAAAAAAAGAATAATTCTACATATATAATTTGTATAGATCTAAGTATTTTAAATTTTGATTCAAAATAAAGGCAAGACCTTATGTTGATTCACAATAGGGATTCCCAACAATGTGCTTCAAAATTAAAAAGAACAATGTGGCACATAAATTGGTGGTCGTGTGAAGAAAATCACATATTTAATAAATCACCTCAATTACAAGAAAAACTAAGATGCATCATCACACCACAATGTTCGCACATAAGATTGCAACAAAGACCTCAAGTGCCAATGTCAAAATGGTTTTTGAGAGTGGTTGTCAAACAACTTTCAAATCAAGTTTGTTGTAACTTTAACAATTACTAAATGGGACCCTACACGGAATGCTTGCACCAACACAATGTCCTTCCTTATTTATTTACATAACTTTTACATTCATTGCCATTAAGTGACACAACCTTCATATTCAATTGTTATTTAACTTTCACAATATGTTTAAATTGAATCAATCAAACAAACTTTGAGATATGGTTAGCATAATGAAAAGAAAAATTGTCACTTGAACCTTCACATTCATATGAACTTGAGAATTGATTGGTGCCTCAAAGATGGTTAAACAAAATGAAAGAAGATTTGGCTCAACTAATTCACCTCTTGATTGTCTAGTTGAGCATGAAGAGGGTGGAATGTTGCTATTTGTAATGCACCAAAGCTTGAGACAATCCAAACTAGCTAGGGTTTACATTTTCCAATGTACAAAGTATTCTCACCATATTTTGGAATAGGAACTTTGTTAGCAACAAGTAGAAAGAACATGCTTTCAAAAGAGTCTCAATTTTTTTTTGCTAAGCAAATATTAGCATAATGATCGTATGCAACCTATTCTTATGAAATGGAGCCAACTAGTAGTAGCTTGGTATCCTTGAAATGGCTATTCCAAGAGCTTGTAAAGGCATGCATGTTCCAACCACATAGCCTAAGGGGATGCTTATATGAATTCTCCATGGAACATTCTAAAATTAATTTTCAATGGAGATAAGCTATTTTAGAATTTACAATGGCAAACATTTTTATAATTCATTAAAAAAAAAACCTTTCTCCTGAGTCCTTGAAGGAGGCACCAAGTTGATTTAAGTTTAGTATGCATTCACCAGCAATTTATATTGCTTCAAAGTGCAATAACCATGTTGGTGATCTGGATGCGGGTAATTGGACCACATATTTAGTTGCTTGGGTGGAGCCCCTTCTAGGGTTTGCCTTTTCCGGGCATAGCTGCACCTTTGGCTTGGGAACCTCTAGCTTTGGACTTCATCATATGCTTCACATTTTGCATTTTAGTGATACTGAAGAAATGGCAATGTGAATCATATGATGAAGTCAAAAGCTAGAAACCAACCAAGCTAGCTTGCAAGCTACATTCCTAGTAGCACCTTCTGCATGTGATTTTAATGCTAATGGAGAGGAGCCCGAGAGCTGCAACCCCAACTTCCAAGCTAGTGCTTTGCACCTTGAGCTTGGGAATTCCATGCCAAGGGAAAAGTGGCTGGATCTTTCCAAAGTTGAAGGGGTGCAGCTACTGAATGGAAAGGTGCCCTAAACCAAACCCATAGAGAGAATCCTGAGTCCTCATGGAAACTGAAGCTAGAAACCAACCAAGCTAGCTTGCAAGCTACATTCCTAGTAGCACCTTCTGCATGTGATTCTAATGCTAATGGAAAGGAGCCCGAGCTGCAACCCCAACTTCCAAGCTAGTGCTTTGCACCTTGAGCTTGCGAATTCCATGCCAAGGGAAAAGTGGCTGGATCTTTCCAAAGTTGAAGGGGTGCAGCTACTGAATGGAAAGGTGCCCTAAACCAAAACCCCATGAGAGAATCCTGAGTCCTAGTGGAAACTGAAACTGGACATGCTACAAAATACCAACATGTATTATGATAATCTTTGTTGGCCTTGCGTACCAAGGCAAGGATATTGTGTTTGGATTCGTTATAGGGTATAGTAGCTTAATGGATTTTGGGCCCCTAGGTAATTATAATAGGTCTAACTTTTTTTTTATATGAGGATTTTTGAAAGATGATATTGTTGGCTTTGTGTTGAAACTTGAGATTAGTTATAGAGTTATAATGTCTTGAAAGATTTTGGTTTTTTTTCTAAGAGGATTTTTTGAAGATTATATATTTTTGCATGGTGATGAGATATTTGAGTTTCCATAATTCTTCTTTTGCCTTTAGATACTTTTTAATGTAAATGGCAAGGCCACAGTGTGTGTGACACACCCCTTGTTCAAGACATGTGTACATACATGGTATGGTTTTTTTTCCCTCTTTTCTATTGTGAAGAATAGCTAGAATAGAGTACCATTCAACCAGCCTTGAAATGTAGGAGACATGGGATTCAATTTTCAAGAAGTGTCTTTGGAATTGTAACTATCAAATTAAAAGGAATAGCTGGAACTTGAGACAACATGGGTGTATAGATGACTTCAGCAAGCTACTAGAACAACTGACTTATTCCTATGTGTGTGTGTGTGTGTGTGTGGGGTACTTGAGAGATAATTAGACAAAGAAACCAATTTCTCAACTTGAAATTCACAACCTAAATATGAAGGGTCTAATGCCTTCCAAATCTGCAATTCTTTTTTTTGATATTTCGTAGAGTCTCATTTGTGAAGAATTATGGTGATCTGAGGACACCCATCTTGCTTGAAAACGTAAAATAATAATTTAAAAACAAGAACATAACTATAGTGTGATTGATATTAAGTAGTTAGGGGTGCCTCACAAGTCCAACTTCTTTTTTTTTGTCATGAGTTATTTTGATTGGCCCATCACCAAAAAAAAAAAAGTTAAAACTCTGGAAGCTCCCCCAAAATAGAAGATTCTATTGCAAGATGGAGTGCCTTGCCCTTTGGCTCATGTATATAGGTGAGATGGGGAGGATTTTGGGCAAAACATATGGGATTAAAGCCAGATGCTATTAGGAACACCCTTGGGGAACACATTTGGAACTTAGGGAACATATTGGGAACCCATTTCTTGCTAAAGCCCTTGACTAGGTATTTTAGTAATTTGAAAGAGATTGTGACAAGAACCAACCAACTAACTAGCATCACATACCATAGTACCTTGGGCCATTTCAACACATGTCTGTTGAATAATATATTAATTAATTTTGAAAAAATAATAATAAAAAGGAAATATTCCTAAATATTCACTATTATCTTACACAATATTTTTTGATTTGGAAGAAATAATTTTTGAAAATTTCAACATTTTTGAAAATAATATAATTAGTGTTGAATTGGCCAAGGTACTTTGAAAGTAGGGTATTTTGAAGACTTCAATGCTTTTTCCCACCCATGTATAATCCCCCTAAATGATAGGCAAAGCAAAAGTATTGGACCCTTGAAAAGAAGGGGTGAATTTTCACCCTTAAAAACCACCTCCCCCACATCTCCAAAGATTGCCTTGGTCCCTTGAAGGAGCCTTCCACCATTTGCATGCAAACCTTCTGGAATTCAAGCAAGAAAAAAAATCCTTTCATACTTGACGCTGGGTAGGTCTGCTTCCAGAGGGCCACCTCACCTAAATGTCGGGCCTACACCTTCTAGCTACCACCGATCCTCAAGCCTATACAACCCTCAAAATAGGGCTACCGTTGGGACCCGAACCCTAGAACAACAGCTCTAGCGGAGCCCACTTTGTGCAAGCAAGCAATTCTCTCGTTGAATTGTTGTTATTAAATTTTTTTGACAAATGGAAAATCCATTGCAAAATTGGGGTTTTGTTTTCCATACATGATTAGGCCATGTGGGCAGGTTCTATTTTTGAAGTATGCCAAATTAGGGTTATTTTGGGGGGCTCTTGGAACGATCGAAGAGGTTGATCAACTCTCCCCCACGCCCTCCCCCGCCCCCGGCAAAAAAAAAGAAAACAAAAACAAACAAAGGACACAAGTAACGTGCTAGAACCCGGTCTGTAAATAGCTATCTAACAGCAGCTCCACCGGTGCTCAGTATGTGGTCTAGCAAAAGAAAATTGGATGAAGATAAGTGAAAACATGCTCAGAGAAAAAAAAAATGGTTTTGGCCTAACATTCTTCCACGTGACGCTGGTAAAAAGGCACAAAAGAGCCTAATAAATATGATTTGACTGGTGCTCCTTCTTTTTCATTGCCTAGTCAACTCTAATAATTACTCCAGGTAGTTTGCTATTAGTAGTCTCCCACCTATTGAAGTCTCAATTTAGTTCTATACATGAGGTTGAGAAAAAAAAAAAAAAAAAAACTAAACTTGGATGTGAGAAATATTTTTGCCTGAGCACTGCTTGAGCTGCTCTAAACATGTTTTAAGGTATATTACACATGGACATTATTAGTTCACTCAAGATAACTAAGAAAACAAATTCAGACCATCAAATCCAGCAATCCAATTGCCTGCACCAAAAACAAACTCATGCTTACATAGAACCCTATTATGCTGAACATTGTAAATAATGGTCCCTTTCTAACATTTTTACATTGGTCCTTTAGACGTCTCACAAACTTTACCAAAACCCTAAATACACATTTAGCTGTTAGTTCACTTGAGATAACTAAGAAAAATTAATTCAGACCACCAAATCCAGCAATTTCATTGGCCATAACATTTTTACTCCGCACAAGCCTTTTTTAACACCCCCTTGTATATTAGTACACTATAACCCTAATTAGACTAATTACACTAATTACACTAATTTCAAACTACATAACATAAACATACACACATTGAAAAAAAAAATTAAAAAATTTAGAAAAGAAAGCAGTATTGGTAGTGGGCAGCGGTGAAAAGCTGTCAAAGGCTTTGAATGAATGAATTTTGTGGTACATGAGATGATTTTGTCAGGTTTCTGTCAGGACGATTTCGTTGAAAGAGTGATGATGGGTGATGAAGCATTGATCCCAGTTCCATTATTGCCTTCAAAAGTTTTTAGAAAAATAATTTAAAAAAAAAAGAATTCATATCCCATTCATTCATGGCCAAATTTGGGCTAAATCTTCCCAAAAAGTTAAATGTTTTGTACTTTCATGCTCATAGCCAAATTTGGCTACATATTTCGTGGGTAAATGGTCACTTGAGCTACATCACAAAGTTGAAAAGAAAGGAATCTCCTTAATAGGCAAATTTGGCTTAATATTCTCCAAAATTAAAATGTTTGTACTTTCTTACGTCTCATTCCTACTTAGCCAAAAATTGGGCTAAATCTTTTCATAGATGAATTGCCACTTTGGCTACATCAAAAAAGTTGAGAGAAAAAAGGAATCTCGTTCATAGCCAAATTTGGCTAAAATCGTCTCAAAAAGTTGAAATGTTTGTACTTTCATATATCTCATTCATGGTGAGAAAAAAACACATTTTCGACGGATGAATGAAAATGAATATCGAAATGAATGTCTGCCGCAGGAGATAATTTGGTGAGGTTCAATCAAAAGGAATTCATCGAAAGAGCGATGGACGGATGAATGATACTATCGATGATTGGATCGGCAGTCCCATTATTATGATGATCGATTTTTTTTGTTCATTCATTATGCGCATCGAGACGGATCTTTTCGAAACGATTTTAACATGTGCGTATTCCAGCGCGGAGGATCCGCTCGCACGAGCGTACGACGAGGAGCAGCGGAGCATCTTTTACCGATTGTCGCAGAGGAGGGGTCAGGAAGAATTCTCATTTCTTTGCTGTTTTTGTCTTTTTCTTTTCTGTTTTGTTTACCAGCAATTCAGACACCCCTTCTTTTTCTTTTTTTTCTTTTGCCCTTCTTTTCCTGCCAATTGTGCCATCTTTTACGATTGTCCATTCTTTCTTTATATAAGTTTTAAAAGCGCTTTTGCTCAAAACATTCCATCATGCCTTCTTCCTTCCACAGACTCTCTCTCTCTCTCTCTCAAAAGATATCCTTTCGTTTCTTTCTTTGTAGTTCCAGCCAGCAAGAAAGAGAGAAAGAGAGAGACAGAGAGAGATAAGGTAGTATACAATACTATTTCTTTTTCTTTTACTATAGGCTGTGAAGGATTTCATAGTGTTGGGCGTTTTGTCGATTTTCGTCAGTTTTTCTTTCCTGAAGAATTTTTCTTTGCGAATTTTTCTCTTCTTCTGCTGACGCTTCCTTTCTTCCCTCTTTCTCTCTCCCTTTTTTTGTGTAGTTTTTTGCGTTTTCTTCACAAGCTTCATATTTGTTGCAATTCTTCCAGGGAAAATCTCGACATAGTAGCACCATTAGCATCAGCGGCATGCATTGAAGCTTTTTTGCCATTTGTTGTTGTTGTTGTTGTTTGTTCTCCTCTTGTGTTGGTTCAGTTTGAGGAGGTTGTGATTGTACGTTCGGGCTTGATGGCATTGATGAACATCTGTATGAGTTTACATAGCCAACAGCAGAGCATGCAGGGCTTACGGCAAGCCGTAAGCTATGTGTATTCTGCTACCTCCAGCTTGATCAATACCGATAAAACGCTGGCGATTGCGAGGATTCGGTCATGCACCATAGGACAGTATGACGGTGCTGCTGTTCTTCGTCATGGCTCATCTCATTGGCAGCAGAAGAACAAGCTGAGACGGTTCTCCACCAGCGATCTATCATCAGGGAGCAGTGATGAGACTGCTGGACCCCGCACTTCCGTGAAATGTTCTTCTGCTATTACTCGTGAAGCTCAAGTGGTGCGAGTTTCCAATCCTGCCGAGCTTTTGCTGGAGGAGCTGGAGAAGAAAGCACTCGCTGGCTCATCGTCAGATTCCCCAACTGATGCTGTCGACAGGTTGTTGCGCTGGGATCCGCTCCCGAAATTGGGTCAGTGATCTGACGAGAAGCATCACCCTGTTGTTACGTTCCTGCTCTCTCTCTCCCTCTCTCCGTGTTTCTAGGGTTTCTTCTTTCTTCTCTTCCTCTTCTTGAACATCATTGCCGCTCAAGATTTAAGCAGCAGGATGTAGCCATCTTGTTGTCATCTTTTCTTTATTGGGCTCCAGTGGTAGCAATTGATTGTGCACTGGTTCCAATTCTCCTGATAACAGAATCCCTGGGAGTCTTATGATACATTTGTAATGTGATGACTATTGGCCATATGAGGTCATTGCATGCTTGGATATTGCATTCTGTGTGTAGATGTGTGGGAGGATTCCTATGTTCCTCTTCTTTCTTTTAATCTTCAGTGTTGTCTCTCACAAACCTTCACAGGCAGGAAATTTCAGCAGCAGTATCTATCACATGGTATATGCTTTTGCTTTGAGAAACAAAGTGGGGGAGAACTCAACAGTTTCTGTGGTGGGTGGTGGGGTTCATGTGATTTTCGCAGAGGAGACGCAGACCTTCAGTGTGTACGAGATCAATGATTTAGACAGGGACAGTCCTCCATTTTTGCCTTTCAGTGTGTTGAACGTCAACAGCAAACAGAATAAGGGTAAAGGCTTCTTGGGTTGGTTCAAGAATCTTCGGAGTACACTTTCAGGAGCTCATGTGCATGGAATTGGTGATCTTGTTCCCTTCTCCAACAAGGTATATTATTACCTTCTCTGTAGTCCCACTTCTTGCTCATGATGATGCCTTTCAGAGTTCACATTATTACACTAAGAATGACTTGGATAATACTTTCACATAAAACCAGAAATCCTAGAGCAGCATTTGTTTGATGTTACTACATCAGGTTCTGTTGCAAAATGTCTATTGAAGTGAGGACATGTCAAGCATACAATGTGCGACATGACACTGTGTGTCCAACCTGGAAAATCATCGAGGAGTCGGTGAGACAATCAGCTCTGTTAAGCAAACTTTGGAGTATGGGAGTTGTGTGGATTCTTATGCAGTGTACTTATGATGTGCAGCTGTATGATGGATCCTTATCACTGAGACTGGGAATCACTGCCGGTTTGACACTGGTGATCAGGAACTATCCTGGCAAGGGCAGTGCGCAGGACAAGACTCACCCATTTTTCTTCCCAGATCGGTATGAGACCATGTATACGTTTTATTTGGGTGATTTGGGACACATCTCAGTGCAGGTCAACTCCTGATTCTCTGCACCAGCTTTCATGACAGTTTTTGCTTGACGAATTACTTCTCATTGCTGTAGTAATAATCATTGCAGTGGCTGAGCAGAGCACATAATCAACCCAGACAATGCTCAAGCTTTTACGTGAACATTAGGAGGAATCCCCTGTTCTCTTAATCATAATGTTAAGTCTTCAGATAGTAGCAAGGAGTTCTTTTCAACTATACTCACTGCTGGTCTCTTATGAACAGAATGTAAACACCATATCAGTGATAATATGTTAGCAGGGCTTCAGTTTGCATCATATACATCAATTACTTTCAACAAGACACATAACTGAGACATTCTGACTGTTAGTTGTCTGGGCAGTTTAAGTTGAGGTTCAGATGGTGCAGATGCAGTAGAGAGATGGCTGGATTCTACTAGAGCCTTGAACCTTAGGTCTGATATTGTCCATGCTGATTTTATATTGTTTATGATGACTTGCAGGGCCCATTCATAACCTTTGAGGATACACTGTTAACAGTGACCGGGGGAGCAGGGCTCTTCAGGGAAGCAAGGGGTGTTTGCCGCCTCCACAACCTTAGTCCATTGAAGCTTTTCTACACCTTCCAATTGAAAGGCATTCCAGAGATTCCTAGACATCTAACTGCAAAAGTGGTGCCGCCAAGTGTGGATGTGAAACCTATTCCAGAAGCTGCAAACTGTGAACCTGGCTATGTCCTTCCTCATTACTCTGACTAGTGAATGGCTTTGTCAACTTGCATCAAGCCTGACTTCGCAAGCATGATTACTGCCTGATATCAATGTCAGCAAGATGCACATCCTGATGGGAATGTATATCCATGGATAGTTCACACACAGACCATTTGTTCTATGGAAGAACAGATTGCAAGGGCTTTCTCTGTGAAGGTTAGTTGATTCACCACCACATATGCTGCAGATGGATGGTCTGCAATCAAACAATCAGATGATTAGGGGAAACTTTGGACGAGAGTTTGTTTGTGCAGGAGATGGGCAGTCTGTAGACAAACAGTTGACAGTCAATCGACAGGGAGACTGCAATGAAGATCAAGTGTCTTGACCTGGATCATCGCTACTCAAATGTCTAGGACTTCAGAATGGATGATGATGTCTCCAGTTGTATGCTTGAAGCAAACTATGTCCATAGATACATATATTTATTCATATATATATAGCAGAGAGCTTCTTATGTTTGTCAAGTCCATCTCCCATATTCCATCAGAACCAGGACTTCCTCCATGGATTCAACTTCTGTTTCTTTGCACATTCCCCTGTGTGACTAACAGGGAACTTGAGGAATTGCTTCAACAACCCATGTCAAGATTTTGATTTCATTGCTGACAAGTTGCATCTAGTTTTTGTTTCCATTTTTGGCAAGCTATATATATAAACTCAAATCAAGCTTTTGATGTTGGTTCAAACTTGTGTGATTGAAAGTCTATTTCATGTGACCAAATGGCAAATTGCTCTCAAAATCCAAATGAGTAGTTGAATTTATCTCTGGTTTTTTCCTTGCTGCATACAAATTGTTTCAAGTCATTTGGAGATGATGTGGTGACCCATGAAGGCTCTTGCAATTTCTGAGTTTGTTATCTCACTTTAACATGCAAGACTCACTCGAACCTTTTTGCAGCATACACATGGTTGCGGATTTGGAGGTATCAAAATACAATTTCAGAAAGCCTACCAATGTAGATCAGGCCAACTACTGGGGGCTTCTTCTCATCCCAACTAGTTTCAACAAAGAACCGTTGTCTGGATATGTTGAACAAGTACCCACCCTTGATGTAGATTGAGCCAAACAATTGGAGCTTCTTCCTGTGCTGACTAGTTTGATCAAAGAGACATTAGCTGGATTTGTTGAACAAGTCTCCACCCTCAACATTCCAGTTTTTCAGAGTTATAATGCAAGATACTTTGGCAAGCTGCAATGAAGTAGGGTGTTGTGGACTACCATGTTGGTGCCTACACCTATCTATCGGATACACAATAATCAATTAAATAACAGAAAACCCTCACAGATGGCGCAACGCATAGAATGTGCAGTAGCCCCATACTTCCAAGCAGAGAAAATTTGCAAAAGCGTAAGGATTTTGGAAGAGAAAACTGGAGAAATTGGGAAGCTCCCTGAAGCACATCAAAATCCCACCCAGTGGCGAAAAGCTTCCTGTTGTGGGCCATGAGCCCAAACAAACCCATCAGACAATTACCACACAAAGATCATGTGATTGACCTGAATCATCCATACATTTTCCTTTGTCTGAAGATTCAATCAGGATCTCTGGAAATTGGAGATTGGAAAGTGGGAATTGCATCCCTCACATGATACTACCACTTGTGGTTAACAGTCCTCCAGCCATAGTTTTTGAATAGGCAGCCTTCAGGTCAAAACACCAAAACCCAATGGAACGAAAAGCAAGCACATTGACCTAGACAATACAGACAGATGCTTGAGAGATGTCATGTTTCTGACAAACAAAAGATACAAATTCTCGGGATCAAGGATGCTTGAGAGATGTCATGTTTCTGACAAACAAAAGATACAAATTCTCGGGATCAAGAACCCTTGGACTAGACAATTCTTGAGCCACTCAAGAAAGATGTTTCATTTGAAGGCCATAGATTTTGGAAAAAAGGTTGCCACTGCTGTCCTCCTCAGTGAGCAATGTCACACACCTGACAATTTCATTTTACTATACTGATGTGCAGATCACATTGGTGCCAAACCACAAAAAGGCTGGATGATGCAGTTGACTGTGCTGCCAACTAGCCGCTGGCATTCTTTCCATGACATGATTTCCCTCTGTACCTGCCTACTGCTGTGAAGGATCAAATAGACATCACAATGCCAGGAAACCTGGATGCTGAGGCAGGTCTGTGAAGATAGATGTCTTGCAGGAGAAAAGGTCAGCACCATGTTTGGTTGTGCACAGAACAATGACAATGACGACACCGCAGGACCATTTGCAAATGCTGAACTTCTACTTCCAGGAGCAACATGAATGGTTTCTTCACATCTCATATTCTCCTCCACCACAGTCACCAACATATCCTGCAAATCTCAGAAGAAATCTGCATGACGAAAGGGTTCCAGAGTTGCTTCTTCTTGTTCTTCAAACTTGGAAAAATCGAAGTCTTTGACTAGGTAATCACCATCCAGCCAAGAAACACAATTGCTCATTCCCATTCTTTTGCACTTTGCATGGTGTTTTTGATGTATCCAAAATGTGGCCTGCCGGTTTGGATCTTCTCCCAACTCGTCATTCATGTTTCCGCATTGCATCTAGTGCCATTATTGCATCTAATGGTGCCATCTCCAGTGCCTCCCTCTTTTTTGTACCTGCATTTCTCATCAAGAGATTGTGAAACACAAGGTGATGTTGGTTGGAAACTCCAAGATCCTCCATGAAAATTTCTTCGCCTCAAAAAATACCTGTAAACTTTCTCTGAGCAACATCATCTCCAGCTAGCTCCTCCAGGTTAGACTTACTTGGTCTGCCTCCTCTTTTCTGTGCTGTTGTGGAGAAGTAATTCAAAAGACTGGAACCTGTTTGTTGCCTCTCTAAGATCTCTGACAAACCCCTGTATGTTTGTAGTCTAGGGTTTCGTGCTTTGTCCAAGAACAGATGCTCGGAAAAAGTCTTAGATTCTTTCTTGATCGCTTCAGCAAATCTCTCTTTCTGTAGATCGATTTCGACAAGAGAAGAAGAAGAAGAAGAAGAAGAGCTTCTTTGCAGATGTTCAGAGGTGAAGAAGAAGAAGAAGAAGAGTTCATACTATGCAAATTCCGTCGTCTTCTTCGTGGTTGCTACAGGTAGGGTTCCAGTCCCTCTATCGCGGGGAGTGAGTACCTTACGCATTTCCAAAACCCCCTGCCTTTGCGGTTTCATTTTGCGGGAAAAAAAACTACTGTTGTTGTTACGATTCGGTCGCATCCGCAAACGGTGAACAGCAACTGCCGGACACAAAACGATCCTTGAGGGAGGGACCGCCGTGCTGCTCTTTTTGATCAGTTTTCCAAAGGCTCCGTGAACCACCAGCAGGAGCAGCAGAGTCGAAAACCAGGAAGAAGACAACCAGGTCTTTGTTTCTTCTTCTTCTTTGTTTCTACTTCTTCGTCTTCTATCACAAGACGAGTTGCGGCCGACGCTGCTTTTGCCCCGTTGTCTTCTATTGCACCCCCGTCGATTGCATACTTTTCTCCTTCTCGTGATGCCAAGGCCTCCTCCCCCTTCCTGCCTTCCAGGCTTGAGAAGTTTATAGATAGACTAAAAGCCGAGCGAAGAGTTGAAAGAGAAGAAACAAACGGCGTCAGACGATTCTCCGAGGCTTCAGGAAGAAGAAGAAAACACCATGTTTTTCTGGCCGAGTACGTCCTGCCGAGGATTAGGGTTAAGGGATTGCTGTTTTGTTTTGTTTGCTTTTTTCTTTGTCTCGATTGGCAAGAATCAGGTTGAAACAATCTTCTGCTGCTGCTAAGATAGTTTGTTACCTATTCTCTTTTGCAGTGCTCCTGCGGTAGCAGCATTTCTTTCTTGACGGGTGTCAGGTGTGAGTGCTTTGTTGTTGGAGCAACAAAGAAAGATTTGGAGGAGACAGGGGTTGTGTTGCATTGTGTTTTGACTGAGTTGCACAAGGTATCTTTCTGCCATTACCTCCACCAACAATGCCATGTGGTTGAAATTGAACACAAAAGGACATCATGGCATCATGTGCTTTTGCTTTGCTTTGCGCTGGTTTTTTTCTGGCCCTTGCAATTGTTCTGTGTTTTTTTGGTTTTGCAAATGAGTATGTTGATGTTGCTTTGTGAGTTATGGTTATGGTTATGTACCTATGCTGGCAGGATGACAACCATCCTGGAGGTGCAAGATGAGATACACAAAGTGCAGGGGGAGTTGGAAGAGCTTAGGAAGCGCTTGCAAGAGGAGGTGCCTGAGGCTGAGAGGGCACACTTGTGGAAGAAGGAAGAACTTTTGATGAAGGAGAAAGAACAGCTGCGACAGAAGGAGCTCCTGCTCATGCAATCTGGACAAAATAGCACTGCCTTAGTGCAACAGGCTGGACACAACAACAACAGCTTGGTTCAACAACCTGCTCAAAACACTCCCATCTCAAGTACCTTCTCTTTGCCTTTGCAGTTTGCAAAACCTGTGTGTGTTCCACAGTTAGACCTGGCTTCTATTTTTGATGTCCTTTGCAGTTTGATGACTGCATGTTGTTGGTGAAACTCATGAATTGTGTTCTTTGTGTTGCTTGGCTTGAGCATTTTTGATTTGCAAGCTGATGTGAGCATTTCTTTCTGCCTTCCTCCTGCTGCAGCAATCAGAGAACGCAAAAGTTTCGTCCTGCTCTGTCTAGTGTACTTTGTCACACTAGTGTAGCAGGTTGCAGAGCAACAGAAATTGTGGGGTGTGCTAGCTGCCTGGCTGCACAGGAAACTGATACTTACGAGCTTTGTTTGCTGTGCAGTAACAACCCCAGTCCATCCCCTTCTTATAGGGTTTTCTGTGCATGATTCTCCAACAAGCAACCAACCAAACGATTCTGCAGCCAATCAAATAGTGCCACAGGTAGAGGTCAAAGAGGAGGTTGCACTTCAATTACTGCATGAGCAAGCTGCCAAGTGGAAGCTGTGGAGTCGCAATGCAAGCAGCTGGGCGTTCTTTGCAGTGAATGACAATGAACCAGTGCAAGTGGAGACTCCACAGGTTCTGCGATGCATCCTTTGTCGTCCTGAAGCTGTCAATCTTGATGTGTTGTCTCAACGAACTAGAGCAAGGAAGGGTGTGATTACATACAACAAAGCCAATGGAACGACTGCAATGAGGAAACACATAGAGAGTGAGCATCCGAGCATTGCCAAATCATATGAGGCAGAGATTGAGAACCATAGGGCAATGCCCAGACCTCTTGGAGCCAAAAAGATACCTAGTCAAAGGAGACCAAAATCATTGCCATTGATATGTACATCTCCACAGCCAACTCCACTGTTAACTACTCCAGAGTGATTGTTTTTGAACATCAGGTTTTTTGGGTTTTCATAGTTCTTCCTAGATCTCCATAGTGGTGGACCTTGCCATTGAGCTTTCACAGGAAAAAATTGTCAAAAAAGCCCTACTCACTTTGGAGTATTTCTTTCTCTGGCCCCACAATTGCTGAACAAGTTGTGTGTGCCCATGCTACATACATGGGGGTCATGTCTACAAACTAGAGCTGCTCTTTTTGCACTCTTGAGTACTTTAAAGTTTCAATGTCTTCTCCAGAGATGTCCCATTTTCCCTGTTGCCTTGGGCACATGTGTGTGATCTTGTCTCATCTATGTTGTTTCTGTCATCACCTGTGTTTTGGGCTGAATAGTCACCAGCCACATGATTAGCATGTGCTAGAGAGATAGATGCCAGGTTCAAGTTTGGTTTTTTGATTTTGTGGTCTTCCATGCTTCCTTGCAACTTCTGGATGTCCCCCTGTCACAAAGTTCCTTGTTCTGGTCGCACTACTCTTGCAGTCTCCATGACATGGAGAAGAAGAGTTTCTGGGTTTCATAAAGCAAATGTGATGTGTGCAATAGGTTGTTCATTCAGGTCCTTTTGTTGATGGTCATATGCAAGATTTGTTTACCTTCAGATTTTGTATATCTAAGTCTGTTTCAGTGATCAGATGTTCTGTTAGTAAGCGACTCGTCTCAAGATTCTATGTCTCTCTTTGGAAATTTCACACATTCTTCAAAATTTCTTCTGGTTTTCAGTAAATCATCAAGCTTCAATGCTGATGATGTTCAAGTGGTTGTGTGATTATTCATTGCCATAGACGAATCACAACACCATGTAACACCCATTATAGCTATCATAGAGTTTGTGGTACATATATCAATTCCTTCATTTGGGTTAGGATGTGATTTGGAGTATGTAAATGTATGTAAAATGAGCATCACATAAATCGGCCTCCATTTTTCTATTGCAAGGTACCACTAGCCTTCTCTTCAAGGTTTAGATCAACACATGACATGGAGGAGGTATCTTACATGAGGTACCATGCCATGGTTGCAAATTTTGTATTTTATTTTTTACTCCCAACACTACTAAATCAAAGTTTTACTTTTGATTTCCAAACCATGGATCTACGACATGGAGTCTTCCATAAACCTTCCATGAAGCCCACCTTGAAGGACCCTTGTTAAGCATTTTTTACAAAAATACAATCCATATATGGATGAAAATGATGGTGATGGTGATGATGATGATGGTGAATGAATCTCATCCATTATTAAATGAAAATGGAAATGCGTGGAATGAAAGTCTTTCCATGAACAAATAAGTGGATTTACATGAATTATCATGTGAATTATCCTAAAACCTATATAAGTATTTCTTTCACCTGCTTCAAATGTTTGTCATATGTGACAGTTGCTTCTTTTTCTGAAGGAGTGAAAAAGAAGGTTCAATTAAACTGAGGTTTCTTCAAACATCATTACAGTAGTGAGATTAGCAAATTTTGAAAATGTTTTCAAAAACATTTGTAAGGCGATGAATTAGTGCAACAAACCACTTGCATTCACTGATGAATTAGTGCAACAAACCATTTGCATTCAGTGATAACGTGACATCATCAATGAACAAAGAATTTGTACTTATGACATGAGACCTTGACCAAAGAAAAGCATTCAATGACTAGAGATTTAAAAATAATGCTTTTCATCAATTTGTACTCTTATTCACCATTGGTTTCAATTGCCTATGATCTTGGAACATTCATTCAAAAAAGCCCGCCAAGCAAACAAAGAGAGATATCCCCTCATAAAAGGTAAGAAGGATCCATATGGATCCAATTTTATGCTTGATTTATGTACTGCATTTCCTCTTCCTCCATTTGTGAAAATGTGCTTTAAAATTTTTTGTGGGACCTTTTTCTTGAAGAAAGACACAAAAATAAGCAAATCATTCTTGTATCTTGAAATGCCAACTCTCCATGCCATTGGAATCATTAGATGGGGGGGGGGGGGGGGTTTATTTTTTTTTTGTAACTTGTACCCCAACCAAAATATTGGATTGTAGTTTGAGGGACCCACTTTGGGGAAGGAAAAATGGGTTGGCCCTCGCACCCTA
>Ga0116231_10006786_pt1 | contig 21479 bp, 13 predicted proteins | sample S1TSphgellanicum_2_FD_89695 | JGI IMG/M metagenome (GOLD analysis project Ga0116231, IMG submission 89695) | Host-associated microbial communities from peat moss isolated from Minnesota, USA - S1T2_Fd - Sphagnum magellanicum MG | ecosystem: Host-associated > Plants > Peat moss > Unclassified...
CGGACATTTCATCCATCCCCTTAATTGGGACGGACAATAGCTAAAAGAAAAAAAAGGTAGTCTTGGTCAATACAAAAAAAAAAAAAATTGATTCTGGGTTGTCCAAGGCCTAAATATTTTTTTTCTGGTCTACCAAATCTTTTGCCTCAAAAAATTTAGACTGCCCCTGATTTCTTTTTTATCTGGAGTTAGTTACATCTGCGGAAGTTACATCTGGGGAAGCTCCTCAAAAAATCAGACTGCCCCTGATTTCTTTTTTATCTAGAGTCAGTTACATCTGGGGAAGTTACATCTGGGGAAGCTCCTCAAAAAATCAGACTGCCCCTGATTTCTTTTTTCTCTGGAGTCAGTTACATCTGGGGAAGTTATGACTGAAAAAAGTTTTCAGGCACTGCCCGGACAAACAGCCAAACACCACTGTTGCTTTAATATATAAGATTATTATTATTATTGAAAGAAGCCACATAAATTGACCCATCACAATTTGGTTTGGAACATTAAAGTAGTCTTCAATAGAGGTGCCCTTTTGGCCCCCTCTCCCCAAAATAAAGGCATAGTCATGCTTTGTGTTACATCTCATTACGACTTATATACATGAAAGTTGAATTGTGTCCAAACAATATGGGATAAAAACTGACATGCTATTTGGGAACATCTTGGGGAACTTGGGGTATCTATTCTTATGGTCTTTTTTTTGCCCATTCTCAGTGTCTTCTTCTTTCCAAAGTTTGTTAATAAAAGAAATTTATTGCATTTGGGTGTGAGACTAAAGTTGATGAAAGACTCTAAGTATGGAAAGAGATGAAGCTCTGTTCTCAAGTTTTACTACTCAAACAAACCATGAAAATTACCCCCCTGCGGCCTGCAGGCTAAAGAGAAAGGTATCTCACTTGCTATGTACTGTATTATTACCCACAAAATTGCCCGTGCTATTACCGTACTCAAATAAGTCAGGAAATTATTATTACCTCTGCAGTTTGCCAGGCTCTAGAGAAGGTATATTACGACTTTGCAAGAGCCCTCCCAGACATAATTTAATTTACCGTTGCACTTCACATGATTAATTAGGAGACGTTATTGCTACTCAAACAAAGAAAGCTCAGATATGTTTGTTATTTACATCTAGATCATATTGTAATAATATACTCTTACAAGCTGGGAAGGAGATACTTCTTGTAAACTCTAGTGACTTGGTGGATGTTTGAATAAACCATTTTATTGCACCAGTTGGCCCATGCCATGCAACAACATGGTGATAAATTTAATCAATTCGAGACGTGGTTTGCTCAGAGCCATGGAGAGGTGGAAACATGCAGCATTTTCTAAAGCCTCAAATGGAAAGTTGATATGCCATGGATGATAGGGTAAATAAAGAATTGGTAATGCCTTACATACTCATGAAGCACCTGGAGAAAATTCCTAGTCTATTTGGAGGGCACCTTTTATCCATCCATATCACACCTGAAAAGTGAGGGGGATATTATACCTACTCCTTAAGTTGTAGGGGAGGTTTGGGTATGAATGCATTCTCCTGAGGGAGGGGCACCTGAGGGCGTGAGCCTGAGGGTGTGTTCCCAAACCTCAGGAGAATGCACGAGTACTGAAACCTCCCCTTATTATGTAAACAACTCTCTTTTTATTTCCTTGCTTGTTTCCCATTTCACAAAAAAAAAAAATTACATAGGAACATGGGAATGTGGGAACATAAAAAATTGGGGGAGATCCCAATGGCGTAACGCTCTAGGTCTTCTGCTGGGGCAGATCCCTCAAAATACACATAGAAATAAAAGGGAATTGTTTACGATTGGGCAGAATCTTAGATCTTACACCTATACCTATAAGTAGGTGGAAAGTATGCCTATACCTATGCATGTAAGCAAGCATAAGATCCCTTCCAAGCTTCAAGAGTAGACATAAGAACCCTTCCACTCCTATGCCTCATGATGCCCCCACCACCCTAGGGCTTTGACCTTACACTTGAATGCAAGGGAGAGATCACTACAAATCAAGTCATAAGTGTAGGGTAGTTACACCCTAGGGTTGGGGCATTCTGAAAACAACAGGCCCCCAAGGCTGGAGGCCAAGGGCCCATTACTTCGAAACACAAGATCACTAAGTTGGTGACCATCTTAGCAAAGACCCTTAATCACTAAGCTTGTGTTATTGTAACCAGGTCCAACAAGACCCCCTCCTCAATGACTAAGCTTAAGTTGGGAAACTGTGAGGAACAACTTAATTATACACACTTTCAAGGACAAACAGATCACCAGGGTTCATTCCTACCAATTTCTCTCCTAAAAACAAGTAGAGAAACTCATGAAAAAAAAGGGTTAAATGGGTGATCAACTTTTGAGCACAATTTGTGTTTTTTTCCTCCGATCGAGTGAGTGCTAAGTGCTTTGCTTAGTGCAGGTCCTCTGTACAACACAGCTAAGTACTCCATGAAGCTAGTAGTAAAGTACTTACTCTTCACAAGTGTGTTTGTAAGGCACATCTGACCCCACTTCTTAATTTCATGTTACAATGAGTGATAGAATCATACACACCTTCTTTTTTTTTTCTGGTGGACACTTCCAGTAACACAGAGTGTGCCAGTATGCTGCATGGAACGTCCCTACCGTTGTTCTAAAGGTGCAACACTTATTACTTACTAACTTACCAGTAACGTACCAGCAATCGGGCATCAGCTGCAAGTGGGCGGGCATCAACAAAAAGTGAAATGCCAGCCTCCCTCTTCACAGCCGCAGAGGCGGGTGGGTATTTCAACTTTTCACAATGCCCACATTTTACTTTTTTTATAAATTTGTTACTGTGATACCCGGATGGTACCCGTCTTGTATTACAGTATAAAAAGAAAAATGGTGCACTGATTTTTTAAGCTGTGTAACGGCCTGGGCTGCAGGCATTACCAGAGTAAGGCCCACCTCAGGTCTGCCTCGCCTCGAATGAGCCCTTATTCCAGTAATGCCTGCGACCTCAGGCGTTACCGGACTGAACTTTTTTGGCTTGCCCCACCAGGCTAACCCAAAATTCCTCACAGGCACCTACCTATCTACCTACCTCACTGGGCACAATGGGCTGTACACCCAGCATGTTCAATAAATACATGAGTGAGTAAGTGTACCAAGGTTGTCAATCCTTTTGGTTTTTGTCTCTGTTTCTGAACTGATTACATTTGCAGTCTTCCCCTGCAGAAGAAGTGCACTGGAAGAAGGGTTGGGCTGGCTCACAGGGCAACTCTGTTGAAGTGGTGGTGGTGGTGGTGGTGATCTACTTCAGCCTGCATCCATAGCAGGCAGCTCTCCCCCCCCTCCCCCCCCCTGTGTAGAGTTGTAGTTGATCAACAAGTTCTCTTCCATTCTAAAGCTGTTAACAATGTAATTATCCACAGAGCTGTAAAGCTTCTTAAAGGACATGCAGATTATCAAAGCCTTCTCACATGTTGACTTTTGCTGTATCTCTTTCCATCCATCTTACTTACTTTTGGCTGGCCATAGTGAACCAGCAGCACCTACCAGCACACCCCAAGGATGAATGGTAAGTGGTCAGGAAACAGTTTTCTGTTGGGTTCCAGTTCTCTGCCTAACCATGGTGGTTACCTCAGTTGCTTTTTTTTTAATTCTACCTGCCTACTAACAACCCACAAGCTTGTGTTGTTAGTGGCTAGGTAGTAAAAAAGCCTTTATCTATGTATAAATCATCTACTAATTATCTATTTTCCTACCTATCTACCTATATATGAGACCTATTTTCTTACAGAATTGGTTCTCAAGGTGAAACCAAATATTAACTCAGTTGAGGTTCATCCAGAACTGAGTAATAATGGGCATCCGGTGGATGCTGCACTGGTGCTTGTTGGTTCACTGTGGCCCTTTTGGCCGGGCATGACAAATGATTTTGCACAAACATCATGAACAGGGCTTTTCCCCAATTTTGTGACATAACAAAATGTAATGAACTTTTCCCCCAAAATTACTCAAATTCATCCTAGAAAAACAAATTAGTCTAATGCTTTCCCCAAAAATATTTCCAATGAAAAATTGTAAGAAAAATCACTGATCATGAAGCCAACAATAATACATATTCAGAACTAAAACCTAGAGCTCAGAGCTTTGCTGTGGCAAAGATCAAATAATTCAGTGTTGGCCAGATTGGGATTCTTTTGGGTTCTAATCAAATTTGGTCTGGTTCTAATCCCCGCAACCAGATTGCAGGTTTCCAATTTCTTGCTAGAACTGGAACCGGGATGAATCCCTAGGACCAGCTCCATGCAAGAACAGGATCTTGAAGCAGACTGTGAGACCAGCCACCTACAGGAATTCAAATGTGAACCAGAACATGGCTTCAGTATCTCTTTACAAATGTTCTGCACACAAGTAGTACTTTTTTTGAAAAGGTCGAAGCCGAGTTGTAATTTTGAGTGTGGTGGCCATATTTGATTTGGTCGTGGTACTATACATAGTCTCTGTACTGGGGTTGAACATCATAGTGTAAGTGGAACTGGACCCAGTGTTCGAAATGAAATCAGGCTTGAAGCTTCTTTACAAAATGGTGGAACAAAAGTTTTAGGATATGAACAACCATGATGAGATAGATCCTCTTGCCACTACAATCAGCTGAGAAGCCGAAACCTACATGTTGGAGGTTATCAGCTCAGCTTTGTCTCTTCAGTGCCAGTGGATTCAAGCTCTTAGCAACCCCCTCAGCTTACTTGTCCTTGGAGGGCATTTCGTCTTTTGAAATCATTCATTAGTGAAATCTCTGCAAGTAAGATCGATAGTTCCTGCCTCACCAACAGCAACTAGCAACCTCCAAGAAAGGGCAGACTACAAATATGTTTCAATTTTAATAGATGGGTGTTTTTAACAATTGTGTCTTAGGGTTGGAAACTTAATTACTTACATATCTTAGGTTGAAGACATAATCAATCCTTAACACCAAAATGTCCTCATAGGTGCAATGGTTCCCAAGATCATTATAAATTTGATTAACATTTCTTAGGAGAACAAGAGATCTGAACTAGAGAAGTAAATTCCGATATCCATGTTGATGATAAAGTTATCCACAAAGTTGGGCAAACACAACACTAGGAGCCCGTGTTTGCCCAATTCAAAGGATGAGATTGCAAAGATGGCACCTAAAAAATACACATGGGGCCCAAAACACAAATTTCATCCTCAACTTGACATGAGTTCATGCCAAGTTTCTCACCCATATGCCAATTAATGAAGCTCGTATCTTGCAAGAGCTCCCTAGCTTTGTTGTTCACATATGCTCTAAAAAGAAACTCTCTCCAACTTCTTTCAATTTCTTTTGAACTAGTTACATTCATGCTCTCCAACAAAAGCCAACATAGTTGCAAAGGTTTAAGAGGATTGAGGTGTAAAGGAGAAAAAAGATATAATTGTAGAAGAGCTGTCACAACTCTAGCCTTAGGTTCACAACCAAAGCAAGGGTTGACAAAGGTGCAGGTCAAGAGTGAAGCCTCGGAATCACATTTCATGCTCCCGAGAGTGTAAAAAAGTGTGAGGGAATGAACCCTCACACTTCCAAATGAGCTCCCACTTTAAAAGTTAAAGTCCTAATGAATTCTCAAATTTTCAAAGGGCAATTGCAGGGGTCAAAATTCATTGGATTGAAAAGTTTCTTATATCGTTGGAAATCTCTTGGAACTAAAATATCTAAAATGGGCTCACATGACCCATTTTGGTGCTTAAAACATAAGTTATGGCCAAAAGAAGGGTCAGGAATCAAATTATCAATTTGACTCCTAACCACTAAAAGTTAGGAATCGTCCTGATTTCATTGTGTGCAAGTGGCGTGCCACATACCGTTGGAAAGCTCTTGACGAAGGCTATAATTTTTCTTTAAATCTCACCTCAATTGGAGGTTTGCACACAAACTTATAAGCTTCCAAAGTTGCAAAAGTCCCAATTTCGTGAATTTCAGGACTCCAACATGGGAGTTTCAGGACAAAATGACATTTGGGTGCTGGCCCCGTGGCCAGGCACAATGAATACTATAAGGGGGAAGGTGGTGGCTTCCCCCAAGTTTGGGCCGTGGTGAGTCTTGTGAGTCCATGTTTGCCCGTGGCTCATCTGTGCACCAAAAATGTTCCAACTACGCACTAACCAACTTGTTGTGTGGTTTGTGCAGGTCCATGTGAGTAATTGAATTGCTTGTCATTTTTCTTATTCCCCATCTCGAAGCTTTAACACACCCCTTTACCCCAAAAGTGTTGCGAGTCAAGGAACATGCCCAACTCCTTATCTTGTCGCTATTTTCACCTTAGACTCACATTTGAGTTTATCATATAACGTAACATATTGTTGGGTGAAAAAGAATTTTTTTAATGTTTTTTTTGTAATTTACAAATGGAATATTTCAAATGCACAAACCAAAAAGTATTTTAGGATAAATAATCACTTAAATCCTCACCCATGGATCACCTCTAGTAAATTGATCTATGAATGTACCTAGTGATGGTGAACAAATGATGACTAAGGTGGAGATCTTATAGAGTCAATCCAAGAACATGGCAACAATGGTGTCCCATTTGCTTCCACCTCTTAAATCCTTTTTCTTTTGTGAAAAAAATGAAAATCAACAACTTGAGAGAAGGTATAAATTTAGGTGTTATTTCAAAAGAATTTAAATCAAAAGTTAAAATAGTTTTGGACCTTCAACTAAAAGTCCCCTTATAAGTTTTGTGCAATTAGGTTAAGGTTTTGGTCCTTAATGACCTTTAATGTGAGGTCCATACACCTCTTGTGTAAGATGTTAGCGAAGAAAGTTGTGGCTGGGAATATTTTTGGTTTGATAAACTTCTTCATGAAATGTTTCCATTTTCTCTTTAGCCCACTAATCCCCCACTATGTTTGCATTTTGAAACTTGCATGCATTATTGTGAATGATCACATTACATTTGGGGCAAGTTTCATCATCCTATTTTACACATTACAAATTGTTTTTTGCCCATGTACCCTAGATCTCTTAATAAATATTCAAAATAATCATCTCCACATGTGAAATATTAATTTTAATATTTGTAGACATTTAAGTGGTTCAAGATGTTCACATCATGATAGGACTTGAAATAATTGATGTTTATGTATATGAGCAAACCATGATGATTTGGGATGATTGTGTTGTTGCAAGGATTATTTACCATGGGAGAAATTAAAGTTAAAAGATGTTATTTTGCAACTTGGTCCAATGGGTGTCAATAGTTTACCCATTGAAGGAGGATTCATTAGTCAAAATTCGTTTCTTGCACAAGAATGTGAAATGGTGGATGGGTTGGCCAAAAGAAATTGCAAATAATAAAATAAAAGTTCCTTTGTGGATGGAGAAAGGACAAAAGACAAATTTGAACAAAGCACAAGAACAAGCGGTCATGGTGCCATCATCATCTAAGATTATACTTGTTTTGAGTGGTCCAAATTGGCAAGGTGGACATGGCAAAATTTGCAGAATGTAAATTAAGAACTTCAACTAGGTTTTTTGTACATTGAGTTTGTTGGAAAAAAGTTGAAACCAAAATATAAATATTAAGTGTGATGCCAACTTTCTATGGAAGCGTTGGTTTGTTCCATCGATCATTCAAGTGTTAAAAAAAATTATGCCATCCATGTAGAAACCTTTGAAACATACCAATTGTGATGGAACATAAGCATGTTCACTTTACAATATTCAAAACCAATCCATCAATATCAAAAACTTTTGCAAGGGGGAGGGCTTGATTTTGAATCTCACCAACATTTCCTAACATTTAAATGAACACAAGTGAAATTGGCTTAGGTATAATTCATTGTGAATGTTAAAATGGGACCTCTTTATAATTGCACTCCACCAAAAAAATGTTATTGTTGGTCAACATAATGTTTAGGGTTTAATGACATTATCAATAATCATACCCTAAGTAATAGTAAATTGCATGTGCATTTTTATTATGTAACAAACACTTGGGAATTTCACTAAAATCTTAACTCATGCTTTGATTTAGTGTTTTTTTCTCCAATTTTGATGGTTATTTTAGTAAAAAATTGTGTTGTGTTTATGTAATATTATTTTTTCCATTTTAGCCAAGGTCTCATCTGTGAACCCAATATGCCTTGCAACTCTTGCAACAAGGTACCTAAAACAATTTTTTTAAGGTGCCAACTAATGGATTTCACCATAGATGCATCATTAATGTAAAATGCATAATCACAAAATCAATTTTGACCAATTTTATATGAAGGTGTCATGCATGGTCACATGCACATTATATGTTTCATATATAATATGAAGTTCAAGAAATGTTGTTCATGCATCAAATTGAACATTTTTGACATAACTATAGTCTCTTTTGTTATGTTCAAATGCCAATTTAGGTTTCATCTTCAAACCTAACCTTAAACCTTCACCCAAAAAGTTATACCCTAAACCTTAACCCTAACTATTAAACATACCCCAAAAGGCTAAAACATAAACCTTGTGTGAAGAAATTATAATTTAAAAAAATAAAATCAGACCTTATCTTAAAATAGACCTTAAAATAACAAAACCCTAATCCTTAAATGAACATTTGAAGCCAAAACAAGAAAATCAAACTTTAAACCCTACTTTAACCCTAAAACAAACCCTGGACAAAACCCTAAACCTTAGGTGTTCAAAAATTAAAACCAAAATAGAAAAACTCAGACCTTAAAGCTTAACCTTAACGCAAACCCTAAAATTACTAAACCTCTAAACCTTAAACCTTAGATAAAAAAATTTAAGTTAAAATTTAAAAACCATATTTAAACCCTAACTTTAAAGATGAAATACAAGGTTCACCTATAGATCATGCATGGGTTATGATTGTGGGGACCAATTAAGATACCAATTCACCAAACTCCACCAATGTAAAGTTGGTCAAAGTTTTGAAAAAAATGCAGTGTGTTTCATAATGTAGCCAAAACATTTTGAACATCAATCATTGGGTCCACTAATTACTTCATCCCCTTCCATTTCATGTGAATTGAAAAAATCATGAAAGTTATAAACAATTGGCATGTGATGAAAAATCATGATGTTTTTTGGGTCCATATCATGCAATATCTTTTCATCACTTGAAGTAATGAACACTGTTAAAAACAAAGGCATGGCTTTTAGTTGAGGAAGACATCTTTTGGTTTCAAATGAAAATGAAAATAGAAAGTGTTTGGGAGAAGTTCCTTCTTATATAACCTTCATGAAAATCTTAATCTACATCTTATGCTTTTACACTCTAGTTGGCCTACACCTAAACCCACTCCTTTGGGGCTAATATTTTATTTCATGGTTCTACATACACATAAATCAAAACCTTAAAACTACATTTATAAGCATAATTCATCACTAACTTCAATCCATGTTACACACTTCAAATTTTATTTTGAAAATGTGATTCATAACGTTAATTCATAAGTTCAAAAACGCTTTCAATATTTTAAAATTGATTTTTAATCTACAAATCCAAACCTTAAGACCCAAACAACAAAACTAAAACTCCAAACCCTAAAACTTAAAATTTCAAATGTTAAACCTTTAAAATACCAAACAAAAACTTTAAAACAAGTTTTTAAAAAAAACCCAAAACCCGTAACTTATAGTATATATATCTTATACCCATAAAGCCCTAAGACCCTATATATGACTATAAAATCATAGATTCGACGCCTTAAAACTATCAAGGAAAACACATGAAGGTAAAGCATGTTTTATGTTTGCCTACCATTTTGCTATGCCTATTGTCTTGCAACCATGTTGCAAACTTGAAAAAAAAACTAAAATGCTTCATATAGTTATTACTTATTGTGTACAAACATTCTATAATTGTTACCTACTATTTGTAGCACATGTAAACCCTTTGTAGTTGTTATTTACCATTTACAACAACTCCCCCTTGCAAACCTTAAATTCAATGGCTACTTCTTTGTTGTTGCTTTATAGTGACAATTACCATCCTATAGTAGAATGCATTTTCTACTCCAAGACTAGAATAGAAAGTAGGTAATATTTTAACTTTATAGAAGAAAAGAAGAACTAATACATAAGAGTAATAAAACTTTATATAAACTTAATATGAGTTACTTTCCCTTCCTTTATCACACTCTAAATAAAATCCATGCAATCTTCAACAATTTTTCATTACATAAATACAAGTATAATTTTTCTCCCATGTTTTTCTCCTTTTTTCACACAAAAGTGTCACTCACAAGCATCCTCTTAGTGTTCTAATGTCTAATGCTTCATGAATAATGAAAACTAATGATCTAATCTTCTAATGAAATCCTTCACTCCTCCCAAAAAATAAATAAGGAACCCAAGAAGGATGTTCACCACACAAAAATTGATTCCTTATTCTCACGATTTCCTTATTTCAATCTTTTACACACATCCTAGTTAAGGGAAATCCATCTATCCTTTATCCACTTGGACTAATTAACCTAGATGATTTCATTCCCTAATAAATAAAATATGGTAAGTAGGATACTTATCACTAATAATTAAATAATTACTAAGATGCCCTTCTAAATAAACTAAAATATTAAGTTTAATAACAAATATTACTTCTATTAAAATTCTTCCTTGAATTAACTTCTAATTATTTTACCCCATGAAAGTAATTCATTATACTAATAGTACCACTGTTAGAAAACACTTTCATTCTAGAATTCTGATGAAATTGTTTTTCCATTTGATGATAACTCTCATCCAATAACAGTACTATTGTCTCCTAACATCCATGGTGTTTAGCCAACATAGAACAATTTTTGACCCTTAATAATAACTCCATAGCCTTAGGCCTCCATAACCCTATATATAGCCCCATGACCCCATGCACGCATAGTTTTATATTACCTCGTAGCCCTTATAACCTCATAACCTATAGCCTACAAGCTTTATGACCTATAAAACATAGAGTAAAGTTGGGCAGTCCATAGATGAAAAAAAATTTGTTTTGGTACTCCCTTGGGAGGATCCCAGGCTGGGTTTGAGAAATCAATGCCTTCTTAATCCATGAGGACAAAAACAAAGAGTTGATATGGGCAATGAGAGGGCACCATTTTATGGATAACTCTAACATGTTGGGAATCTATCTATGAAGGAAGGTTGTTTGTTTGTTTTGTTTTGTACCGATGAGATCCACTGAACCAGGATGCTTCAGATCACATTCTTGGTCTCTTTGGAAAGCTCTTGAGGAGAAGGGGTGCATTGGCTTGGTTTCATGGCATTCCGACTTGTGGTGTAGAAGTTGTTGGATATTGAATGATTTCTTCACTGAATTAAATTAAATCGTAGCTGAAAACTTCAGAGGGATTGGAGTGTGCGTTTGATGTTGTTGGAAAGATCTTGATGAGCAGGATTCAATGGAATTTATTTGGTAAGATTTGGATTCAGAATGTGGGAGATATTGATTGTTAAATGATTTCTGCCACTGAAAATTCAAATAAATTTCAAAAAACCAGGTTTTGAAAGGAAAAATCAGTTGAGGATGTGGATGAGTACACACTTGGGCCAATGGCACAGGCCACACATTAATCTATCCATGAAGCAAGGTAGTATGTTTGTTTTGTTTTGTTTGTATTGAGGAGATCCACTGAACTGGGATGCTTCAGATCATGTTCTCGATCTTTTTGAAAGGCTCTTGAGGAGGAGGGGTGCATTGGCTTGGTTTCATGGCATTTGGACTTGTACTGTAAAAGTTCTTGAGTATTGAATGATTTTTTCACTGAAAATTAAATTAAATCATAGCTGAAAATTTCAGAGGAATTGGAATGTGCCTTTGATGTTGTTGGAAAGATCTTGATGAGCAGGATTTAATGGAATTTATTGGGTAATATTTGAATTCAGAATGTGGGAGATATTGTTTTTTGAGTGATTTCTGCTGCTGAAAATTCCAATAAACTCCAAAAAACCAGGTTTTGGAAGGAAAAATCAGTTGAGGACGTGGTTAACACTTGAGCCAATGGCACAGGCCACACTAGTTATAATGAACATAAACAAGTGATATGTAAGGTAATGCCCTCAGGTTGGGGGGAGTTCCTGAAATAACAGGCCTATGAGGCCAGAGGGCTCCTTATTTCCAGAGCAAACTGGTCTGAGGGCCTTGTGAAGCATAAAAATCAACAATTTTTTTACTTAAATTTTTTTTAAAACCATGATACCCAATGGTTACTCAGCTGGTACCTACTAGGAATCGTGAGAAAAAATGAAAAATCCAACTCTAGCATTTCTAAAAGTGAAGTGTTCCATTTGTCTATGGGTGTTTCACTTTTTCATATACCTGCTTGCAGATTTCATCAAATAAGGGGTGCCTTCAACTACACTAGTGAAAATCAAGGAGGTTTTTTCGAGAATGAGATTTTAATTGACTTCGGTTCAACATAAGATACCCTGATTCCTGAAGTTAGTTTTTTCAAAAAGCTTGCAATAATAATACAACCCTTAGAACTTAGAACCCAACTGACAGTTAAAAGAGTCAAAATGGCAGAAATGCATGAAAGTTGGAAACATGTTGTGTTTGGTGTTTTCCTCCGATTTATTCACAACTTACAATGCATTGACTAAAATTGCCATACTTATTAGTAAGCACCTCTGCAAGAATGAGAGAATTCAGAAAGGTTGTGGAGTACAATAAACAATAATGAAAAATTGTACATAATTGCTCAATGTTCTTCAACACATGAGGGAAATCCATTTTGTTGATTTCAGAAAGATTTTGTAAGACATTGAAAATTGAGAGAGAGAGAGAGAGAGAGAGAAGAGATCCACAAAGGAAGCTAACTTATTACACAGCCATGTGCACGCACAGAATGTAGCCCCGCACTTCATCAAATTTACCAACAGAGAGATGAGACAAATCAGCCTCTGTGCATGTAAAATTACTGTCCTTCTGAACCAGTGTTGTTATGCTTTTGTAATAGGTTTGCTTTTGTCCTCATGCTCATTACACTCCTTTGCTCATCCTGTTTGAGTCCATCTATGAATGGGGTTAAAGGGGTGTGGTCAGTTCAGGCTTCTTTGTCCCATCACACTACCACTCTACTCTCTCTCTCCCCTCCCCCCATTGAGCATTCTTTCTTTCACCAGTTGGCAAATACTCAGACAAGTGGTAGCTAGTCACAAGCTTCTTGGCAAACCTGTTCAAAAGATGTCAGAACTCCACAGTGAAAAACAGTTGAACAAACTAGACTTTGTTTTGGCCAGAGTGAAACCAGCACCCCCCCCACCTGTACACTAACCAGGATGGATGATGGTACATGGACAGAGAAACACTTTTTTCAGTTGTACCCCCGTCCTATAGCTAACCATGGTGGTTAGCTATGTTCTACCCATCCTCATTTATCATCTACTGGCCTAGTAGCCACCAAATGCCCCCCTACATAATGAACCCTGAATTTTTGTTATTGTATTTTGAGGATGAGTATTGAATGAAATTTGGCACTGGGCCTTCTGCTGCTTCATGAGATATAATGGGTTTCCAATGGATGGTGCACTGGTGAGAGTGCTTAGTCACATAATCCCTTTCCTGGAGACTTGACCAGAGTTAAAGTTGGAACTGGACAAAATGCTGTATAACTTATGTACAACTTGTGTTATAACATGTGGCTTGGAAGTTGGATCCCATTCAAGTGCTACAATACAACTACTCTCATAATTGATGGTGGGTGGGTAAACAGAGGATATATTTGTACTAAATCTATTGGATGAAGAAATGCATACTTAACCGTCCCCAATATGGTTTTTTTTTTATTCTTGTTTTCCCCAATTTTTTTTTTAAAAAAAAGTTGAGAGGAAAAAAAACTCCATTCCCCAATGTTGATTGTCTGTTTGGGTTGTGGAAAAACCCTCTTTTGGACACCCAAAAGATTCCACTCCTTGTCTTATATGCTCTGCACAGATGATGCACTCACTCAACAATTTTTCAATGGCTTTTTGATGGACATGGGAATGGAAGGAAATAAACCCATAAAGGATGAATAGGAATGATTATCAAAGGGTTAAGACAAACTTCCAAGCCAACAGCAGTTGCTACTGCCAAGCTATATTGGTTGAAGTTTATCAACACCAATAACCACACATTTGATGGTGGGTTGTCAGTTAGCTGCCAGCCCCTGGAACAGCCCATTGTTGTCATACTATGCCATTAAGGACATGACTACTACTTACTTCTCATATTGGTTATTGTTTATTGGTGTTGTGCAACTTTGTTTGTTTGTTTGTTTGTTTATTTGTTTTGTCTTTTTTTTTGGGGTGGGAAGAAATGGAGAGAAATCCTTGTCTTGCAAGTTTGGAGTAGGTCCTTTGCTGATTGGCACTATTATATCACCATGTCATTAGCACATAAGTAAAGGGGGTTTTGGTGTCCTATTCAATGGAGCAGTAGTAGTGGGATTGGCTACCTCTAGTTGTCTTCAACTGTTTGGGGATCCTTCACCCATTATCACTTTGGAAATCTTGTATGTTGTATGCAGGATGATTGCTCATTGAGAGTTTGTAGCTAGTCATTAACCCTAGATTCTTCTTCTTCTCCACATTCTCTTGCTCCTTTTTTTTTTCTTTTTTTTTTGTCTCTCCATTTTTCTTGGAATAATGCTTTGCAGGTTCACATACATCAGCATATTCAAACAGATATGTATTACCCTTTTAGGTTTTTTTTTTTCCTTAGGTGGAGTACCCAGTCATCTAGTGGTATCCTGGTTTTAGGGTTTGATGTAAATCAATGGTGGGGAATGCTCTTGTTATGTGAATCAAGGGTGGAGAACACCAGTTATGTTTTGGAATAGGCCCTGGTAGAAGGAACCCATTACCACCCTGCAAATGAATGGCACCCTATTGGGTGTGACATACTCCTAGATGGAATGAGCCCTAATGGGCCCTAAGTGGCTCCTTGTGATACCTAATCACTCATTGACACCAACTTTAGAAGAGATGATAATTACTCTGATCTCATAAGGGAAATAATACAAATGTTTGGGGGTTCTCAATTGCCATATTTTTAATAATAATAATAATAGTCACAACTTTATATTACATGGGGCAATGGTTGCATTGTCCTGTTCTGTTTTTTAACTCTAGGAGAGTCTTCCCTTTTATTGCCTTTCGGTGGGATTTCTGCACTAGTGATAACCAGGCTGACATGTTCTTGTTTGTGGTTGGCTTGAGAAAAAAAGTCCCTACTCAATTGCCTCCTCCTCAACTCTCTAATTGCCAAGTGGTCAATAAGAGATCCCTAGCCAAAGATTTCTTAGGCTTACATCTCTAATAGGTGTAAGATCCTTGTATTCTTAACGTGTAAGCATAAGAACTCTCCACCTTTTATTATGCCTTGCAATCTCTGTATATGTTTAGGTTCATGATATTGTTCACCTCTTGCTTCACAATGAGAAAAGCTTACAGGTGAGGGAGGTTTTAAATAATTTAATTTTGTTTTTGGGTTTAGCATTTAGGGTTTAAATTGTTTCATTGGCTCATCTTAAATGACATTTGATATTTGGTTTGTGAACAAAACAAATACACTTACTTACGTAATATGCACACTTGAAATTAAAGGCAAAACACTTGGATTCAACTACTACCTCATTCTACTCCCCTCATAGACTAACACAAACTATAGCATATGCTTATATAAGTTATGTTATATAACTTACACATAAACCTTGGGCTTTACCTTACACATAGAGACTTGGGAATTTATTTTCCCTTACAAATGTAGGCACCCTAAACTATAATATTGGGACCTTACAAGGTTTTCCCTATAAGCCAACCTTACACCAGATTTCCATGTAAGATAACTCCATGGCCTTTTTTTAAATTTAACAGGGAATTGTAAATTTTCAAACCCAATTTGATCTACAAGAGAAAGATGTAGTGGAAGTTCCCTTACCTTAGGACTTCCTAAGCTTAAGGTGATTGTTATGTGTTAATGAATAGAATATTAAACACTATTGTAAATATCACATTAACATTGAGGTTAATTTGACATTCAATTAATTTAGCTTTCATTGGTCAAGTTTATAACACTTAAATGAAGCATTTAGTTTAAACCAATCACAAATGTTTATTGAGCCTTGCAAACCCCAATAAGTATCATGGTATCAACTCAAAAGGAAATACAAAGAAAACATGAAAAGTTCATTAAATCTTGAACACACACACACACACACATCTCTCATGTCCTTTTGTGGTGTTGAAGGCCTCAACAACAAAGGAAACGGGTTTACCTCCAAATGAGGTCTCAATTTGAAGCCCTAAACCAAAAGATAAACTTAGGTTGAATATCAACCAATCAAGCTTACTTAAGATAACCTTTTTACTTATTTACCCTATATAAGATGTGCTTTTAATCCTACTATACATTTTTTTTTTACCAATAGTTGTTTGTGTGACATGACAAGCCTTCAAGCTAACACCCTCAGATTTGTTACTTCAACTCACAAAAGTCTCACAAAATGGCAACTTACCCTACACAAAACCACTTTTCATTGAAAAGTATTTTGTTTTTAATTTCTTGAGTTAACACATTAGTAATTTACATACTAAAAATGTGCCCCATAAGAGAAAATTCTTTAATGTAGAGGTCCCATATGTAATTTGTAAAATGCCATATGTAAGTTATAACCTAGAAATAGGTAAATAAAAAATGACTAAATCAACCTTAGCACCCAATTTTGCCATTTAAAAATACTTACAACTTTATAACACCATTGTGAAAACCTTGTTCATTGAAATATTTATTTTTTCACTCATTTTCATTTTCTTATTATTGGATTTTAGTTGTGATAGCCCATACACAATGGTTCATTATGCATATTATAGGTCAATTACTTATGGACATTTAACATTTTTTTAATAACACAATATGTGTTGTGAAATGAATTTGATGATTTAAGTATGCAAGATGTGGGGGAAAAAAAAAAATCATATTATGATATGGTTTGACATTATCTTTGTTACTTGTCATTATACACATATAATGAAGATTTGCTTACTAATGGTAGTATAAAATATTGTGTTTGTTATTACTATTGAATGAATCTTCTAGAAAAAGGTTGAAGTGTGAAGCACCTTGTAAGAACAAGAGATAATTTAGACCCAAAATATTAGTGATTTATTTGATACATGCCTTTCATTTAGTTGCAATTATCATTGCATCATTTCAAAGGAAACTTGACGAGGTGAAAGACTTTTGGTCAAACATTGTGACCTATAAGTCCAAATGCATGTTTATAATTAGGCAACTCCACAATTCATTCTTCATGAAAGTGAAGTTGTTGAATGTCCCCTCATCCTCAACACACCCCAACATTTGACCAATTGCAATTTCAAATAGTTTTATATAGTCATTCTCCTTGTATGAAAAAACTAAAAATTTGTTGATATTCATCAACATCCTTGACTTATAATGCTTGAACATGCTAGAAAGAAATGATCATCAAACTAAAATATGGATCAATGTCTAGGTGATACAACTCCATTTCACAAACCTTTACAACATCCAAAAACTTAAGGGCAAATACATCATTGTGTTGGGCATATTTGATTAGATTATGAATAAGGCCTCCAACAATGGCATGAAACATGATAGCTTAAACATGGACTCCTATCACAAGAAAAAATTGTAGATCTTTTAGTCACCTTATTTATTTTGTGGATCACTTGTTGGCAACAATGATTTATACTTGATAATGATTCATTTAAAAGGTGACAAGTTACAATATAGTGATTCAACATGTTTTCATTTTGTGACAATTTCAAACCCTCGATCTTTAATGCTTCTACCAACTTATAAAACCTCAAGATAATTAAATTACTATGATAATCTCTTATTGCTATGAGTGAAAAGAAAAAAAGAATTGCAACATGGCCTCAACATAAGAAATGATGGGAATTCTAAATAACAAAAGCACATTGAAATTGGTCCAATGTGCCATTTACTACACACCAATAAGATTGGGAGTTATATCAATGTAATTAACTTGCAAAATAAACCCAAATTAGTGACCTTAGAAAACTAAAATTTTATCACAACCGATGCAAACCCAAGAAAAAGCAAGTTGTGATCATGTGGTTTCCCATACTTAAATCTTCAAAATAATTGCAATCAAGTTATTTGCAGGTGCATCTTTGGTCACATGTTAGATAAAGTTAGTAAACTAAGAAAACAACACCATTTTTTCATAATAGAAAAAGCATGGATATTGATCCATTGCACTTGGCTATCAATACTTGTTACCTTATATGCATTCATTACAAATGAAAGGTGAATGCATGAATGAATGGCTCGTTGAGATTATAAAAAAGTTCTAGAAAAAGTCCATATGAAATTTGTTTTACAATGTTAAATTGGTAGTGCAATGTGCTACTATTGGTTAAGTGGGGATGATGTGGTGGGTAATGAACCAATAAAAGCCATATTAATAAAAGCCCAAGTAAACTATTTTTAAAATGTGTTTTGGTGAAATAAAATTCAAAACTAAAGACTACAAGGGAAGTTTATGAAAGTAACTTGGTCAATTTTGATCATGTAAAAGTCCATAACTATGTTTTGATTAAAAATTTCAAGACATGGTTTTTAAATATGAGTTTTTCAAATCATAAAATATTTAATCACTTTCATTCATGTGGAATGAAATTTTATTTCAAAATCATAAATTTATAAAATTCTAATTAAGATACAAGTCCTTTTTTTTTAACTTCAAAAGTTTGTTGTGAAAAATGGGTGTACTTTTGTCAAAAAAAATTAAACATATGTTTTCATAATCAGGTTTTAAATTTAACCAAATTTAATTGAAATTTTTCTAGTTATAAATTTTGCTAAAAGACCTTGAAATAAAATGCGTACTACAAAAACCCAAACAATGTCACAAAATTAAGTCACTCAACCATTCATTCATAAATAACCTCTAATATGTAGAAACTTTAGTGGATGACAAAATCAATGTTTTTTTGGTACTTGGTGTTTATAAGAATCATTAGGTCTAGGTTTTAAGCGTTTTAAAAAAATGGAAAACCCTTCGGGTTTGGGTCTACATAATATTTTCAAAACTTAAAACCCATCAATTCTAGGGACCATGTAAATGTTTTGTAATCAATAGTTCTAGGCCCAATGGGTCCAATCCTTATAAGAACCTTCAATTCTTGGTTTAGGCTAAGACCGGACTAGTGCCTACTTATTCTTGGAAACGATTCCAAAGTTGATTTCTAAACAAATTTGGATTCCCACCAAGTTCCCAAATGGTTTCCAAGGTGCTTCATCATGTTCCTTTAACTTCCCAGTGGGTTCCCAAAATATTACCCAATATGTTTGCACGAGCAAAATTATGGGAATATAATGTGTGTTGTGTGATATATTTTAATTAATTATAAGGGCGGGGGCACACAAAGTTTTTTTTCTTTTGCAATGAGCCTCTTTGATTGGCCCATCCCTAAAACAACTTAAACGTTTGGTATTCCTACAATAAAAAGTGTACACTTTGCCTTCTCAAAAAATATAAAATTATTTTCCTTCTATTATTTTAATAGATTTCAAGAATGGGTTATACATACAATGTGGTGAAAAACATTTGGCATTTTGGGTGCTCGTTTGTCATCTCATTATGCTTGAATAGAATTTCTACTACCAAAAATGTTAGGATAACCAAGTCCATGATTGAACACTCAGTTTACCATAGGTCTCCTTCTCCTTCACTAATTGTCTTTTGTCTCTAAAGTCTAAAGACAAAATGTAGAGCATTAGAAGGCACATGTGTAGCCGTTTAAATCATTAAAAAAAGTTTAAAATGAGACAAATGGGTAAAAGCATGGTTAGGTGTCTCACTTTTAATAGATGTATAATCATTGTTTCAAGAGTTCATTAGAAGTCTATTTTTCATTTGTTGAGAATTCATCCATAATTTGTAATATGATCCCATTAATGTCTATTGCAATGTGTATTATTAAGAAATTGACAATGCTCATGTTCAATATGGCTTTACATTTTAAGTTCATATGCAAATTTTAAAACTTGCAATTATGACAATCCAAAACATCCACATAACAATGATTTCACCCAAGTATGCTCACCTAAACTTGAAAACAAAATCATCACTTTTGGACTAATGGCAAACAACACCTCAATTTTATTCCATATGTATAACCCAAAGTTATACTGAAAGAATTTACAAAATTGATAACGACTTAGCACTTTGGTTTTATCCCATGTGCTTTGTCCAACCATCTAATAAGGAAACCTTCAAAGGTGCTAAAAAGGAAAGGCTTTCCTTATTTAAAATTAAAACTCAGACCATGTGTAAAGGGTCATAAGACCCTTGAGTTTGGTCTAGGGCTAGCTCTCACTAACCTTGAGTTTTCCTAGGTTGGGTTTGCGTCTTAAGGTAGGGTTTTGGTCCAGTTTGGGTTTTATGGCCAATATTTTCCCACATTGACCTATTGGATTTGGTTCTTAAAACTAGACCCAAAACTAGATGACATTGGACAAAACCATTTAATGTTTTGATTTTACCATTTCCCACCCATTAGTATTTGACCAATGTTTCTTGGGGTTGTTTTTCACCTTTGACAAATTGGATAACTCGCTTGTTAACTCAAACTTTGTCATTGGTTGGTCATAGCCCAAGAAATGGAACACATGAGCAAATTGAACTTGATTGTTCTTTGAAGCAAGAAGGTGAAAGCATATGAAGTTTCTTTGGACTTCTAAGGGTTCTAATATTAGAAAAAGACCACAAAATAATATAAGGACCAAATGTTCAAATAGACAACAATTACAAGGGTGCAATTCAAACACAAAACAACAAAGCATGACAAGGACTAAGCCTCGAGGGTCGAAGAAAGGAGACTTTCAAGGGTATAATCAAAACATAGAGCCATAAAATATGAAAAACACCAAACATCCAAAAAACCAAGAAGTTCATAGGTGCTATTAGAATACATAGCCTTGGAATGGGAGAAGGACTCAAGGTTTTAAAGAAACAAGATTTTCAAAGGTGTGATAAGAACACAAAGCTACCAACAAAAGAAGGACTAACAATTTATACAACTTCAAATTCTAGAAAAATAAGTGAAAATAAATGTGGTTTAAAAAAAAACTTAGTAAGGGATTCAAACATTTAAAAAGAGCAAACAAAGATTCAAACATTTATAAAAGTTCAAATTTTAGAAAAATAAGTGAAAATAAATGTGGTTTAAAAAAAAACTTACTAAAGCGCTAAAAAAATAAAAAGAACAAGCAAATATTTAAAAAGTGTTTAAACATATGCAATGTGCATTTTTTCAAGTGAAAGAATGGAGTTTGAATGAAACATAGTTTTGCTATAAGTTTCTCATTTGAGCTTCACCATAGATGATTACAAATTCAAGTGTGCTATGGTTTGCCACACCTTAAGTTGATGGATTATAACACATAAACTTTGAAATTTTTGATATTTACCTAGACTAATGAGTAGGGTAAATTTATGGAAGAAATA
>Ga0116231_10006789_pt1 | contig 21478 bp, 6 predicted proteins | sample S1TSphgellanicum_2_FD_89695 | JGI IMG/M metagenome (GOLD analysis project Ga0116231, IMG submission 89695) | Host-associated microbial communities from peat moss isolated from Minnesota, USA - S1T2_Fd - Sphagnum magellanicum MG | ecosystem: Host-associated > Plants > Peat moss > Unclassified...
CACCACTTTTACCCCAACACGATACTTACCCCTGAAAAACATCATTCCACCCGTCCGATTCCCGATCCAACGCTCCTAACTCATTTTATCACATCTTTATTCCTCTCCCCCGCCAGGGTAACTTAAAGTAAGTTAAAGTAAGATAAAGACAGACGGACTGACAGACGCGATCGATGGTTGGCGTGTGTCTCTTCGCCACCACGACCCGCAGTGCCAAAATTATACAGAGGCCGGTTCTGCCATAGAAAATGAAGAGGCCGGTTCTGCCATAGAATGCTTTTGCAGCAAAATTGTCGTGTCACAGACAGATGCACGCACAGACGTAGTGAATTAATATAGTAGATTTGGAATGATTTTTGTGCAAATTGTGAAATATATTACTCGTTGGTGTAATACCTCATTAATGGTGTATTAACCAATGTTGAATATATATTCATTTTGGAAAATGTGCTAAATTTTCTTGTTTCATATTTAAAATTATCGAAATTTCAAATCATACTATAATGTGTTCATTATTTCATGGTTCAATATCTTTTGTTGTAAACTACAGCTTTACTCTCTACATAATTTATGTTCTACCCCAGTTTCATGTGATAATTAATTAATTATTTTTTTGACATACTACAAATTCAAAATGTATTATTGAAAATTTCAAACTACATTTTAAAAAAATAATGAATGTTTTTTTTTTGGAGTGCGACTTATGATTTCCTATCACCCAAATGTTCTTGACTGTCAACAATTTTGTATGAAGAAAATCAAGGGGCCCTTTACAAAATGACTATGAACATATGTGAAAACATAAACATACTTGGGTTTTGCATTGAACATCAATGTATTTCAATTCAACCTAAGAATTTGAATCCAATTCAATTCAATCCAAGAATTCAATTCAATTCAAGGTGCATCCAATACCATTCAATATTCTCATTTGAATGGAACTAAAGTTTCACAAAATCAACAAATTTTTTTTCATCAATTGATTGTCATTGGTAGTGTGCAACAACATGGAGCCCAAGTCAATCATTGCACACAAATATCCAAAAAATGTTATAAAATCCAAAAGATCCATAATGTGAAAAGGATTTCTTGATGTTTGCCCCAATCATATTTTCAAATTGAATTAACAAAATTGTTGAAAGGAATTAGAACAAATGTTGTGGAATAAATGGAATGAACTTTGATGGATGAATGTGAACCCACTAGATGAAAATCCATTGAAGGTCAATGGATGAACATAATTCTATAACAAAAAATAAATATGTGGATGAACATTGTGGGATAAGCTCCAATGGATGAAGTGATTGTAATCACATGGGTAAAGACACATTAAAATCCAAAAAGGACAATTGAGAGTTCATTCCAAAAGTCCATAACTTGTGTATTTTGAGTAAAAACTAGGTCTTCAACTCATAACATTTAAATGATGGTGAAGTTCACATTTTTTCCAATTTCTTTCCCTATATGACCTTATTATGAACCCTTTTTAGTATATTTATTGAAAACAAGTTTTGAAAAAATAATTTATGAGGTATTTATGGACATTATAAAATATGGAAATTCTAAGGTCCTTAAATGGAATAAAAAAAATATATTTTGAATATTTTGACTTTTAATGCTATAGCCCTTTGAGGTTACATGCTGCAAAATTTTGAATACTTTCCATAAAATAGTTACAAGGAAAAAGTCCATAAGTGGATGGGGACTTTGAGGATATTTGATTTAAAAAGTCCACCTTTGATTGAATATTGATGGTTTTGGTGTTTTTTTTCAAAGTTGAAAGGATTAAAAGATAATGTTTCAATATCTTGAATCCTTTTAAAATTATTTTTGATGTTCCATTTGGGTTTTATACAATAATGTTTTTCAAACCTAAAATAACAAGCATTATGATCTCCATAAAAGTCCATTTTAGTTTGCTTTTACCCACATGAAATACATTTTAATGTATACATATGATTCAATTGAATGTATTTCTAGTGATGGATTTTACAAATGGATTGGTGAATTTAAATACATGAAATGGATTTGGATTAAGTGTGCTTTGAAAAATAAAATGGATGTGATCCCAAGTTTGGATGAACCTCCATTTATTAGATGAATTTGAAACCTAAATGCAACCCCAACACATGAAACATATAATGGATGACACTAACTAAATTTAATGTGATGACTTTTGTTGGAATTTGAGCCCATCACATAAGCTTTCATTCATTTTTTTTGTATGGGATTTGGAGATTGAATGTCACCCAAAATGAAATGGAAGTTATGGGTGATTGGTTTAGGGCATTGGTTGAATTTAATAGCTAAAATTAATCCATGCAATTCTATCCTATGTTCATGAATTAAAAATATTCATTGAAGTTGTTTTCATGCATGAAATCTTAAATCATGTTCAAGCATAACCATGAATGAATTTATATATTTCATCTAGTTGATGGCATTGATCAATTTTTTTGACAATAATTCATTCATCTTTAGTTCAAGAAATGGAATCACATTCATCCATGGACATTTATTTCATTTCATTTGCCCCTCCATTTCCATGAAAGTTCATATGTTGAAACCACATCTACTTATCGAAATTCTTTGCATCCATTTTGATCAATTTCATTTTTTAAGTTTCATCTTGCATCTATTTTTAAGACATTCCATTAACTTTCATTTCATCAATTGGTTTGCATTCTCCTTCATCATTTGTAAATTGATGTTTGGTGGGTATTTGATTTAGTGGGTAAAAATGATTGGTTCATGGTTTGATTAATAAAAACTAGATTTGAACAAGGATTAAGTTTCAAAACCAAAATTGAAATCAAAATTCTGATTTTTGAAGAACCAAGCTTGGAATTGGAATCTTGGTTCCATTTATATGTGGAATTGAAATAAGAACAATGATACATTTTTAACAATTCAAAAGGTTTGGGATTGGTGCTTATTTGGTGATTAATTGGCAATTAACTATTGATTTCAGACCTAGTTAATAAGAATCAGATTCAAATTAGGTTTGATTTTCAAAATAGTAGGAAAATGTGGTCAGTGATTGAACATTTCATGTATTAGTCACCTCCTTTTCTCTCATCCCACCTCCTTTTTATATAACATTTAAAGATAAAATGTAAAAGATTAGAAGGTGCATCTATAATTCTTTAAATCACTCAAAACATGAAAAATGAGAAAGATATGCCCTTCTAAAATTTAGGTGGTAAAAAATGAATAAAATAAAATCCTTTCAATTAGCCCATGAAAGTTTGCCACCTAAAACCAAACAATCATATGCTAAGTAATGAACTTTACTTAGTCTCATCATTGGGATGGATGAAAAACATAATGACCAATGTTTTCAAAATAATTATTCATTTTTAACTATATGGCTAAAATCTAGTTTAGTTTAGGGCTTGGAAATCAATAGTAATGGGTGTGAGATCATCATGTTCACCAAACCTTTGTACAAGCTTCTTATAATTTTTAGGCACAAGGTGTCCATTCTTGGGTGTATGCATTATCTAGTGGTTCATTTTAGGTAGATACAACATTCACAAGCAAGTTTTTATATATTATCCATATGGATATGGTTTTCAATTTTAAAAGTTTCATTAGTGTAATTTTTGAGTATTAAGGTTTCATTCACTTATGAAATCATTTAAAACCAGTTCAAAATCCATATTGAAAGATTTTGTTGTTAATTAGAGTGATAAAATCACTTTGGAAATCCCAAAAGAAATGCCATAAAGTCCATAAGAATAAAATCCCATTTAAATATTTCAATTATGTACCCATTAGGCATAGAAATTTTAACAAAAAAGAAAAAGTAATTTCAAAAAACTTTTGAAAACAAGGTCAAATTTTAACCTTTCAAAAGTTCATAATTGCCATTTGGTTAAGGTTTCACAAAAAAAAAATTCACACTTAACTTTATGATTTCATTCTTTAACCCATGTTTAGTCACTATAATTCAATATAATTCAATTTGGAGTGAAATTCAATATGAATTTTTGAAGTTTTTAATAATCTAGTCAATTGATCAATTCATTTTTTTGACTTAAAAAATCTCTATTAATAATGAATGCATTATTTTAAAAAATAATTGTGCAAATGTTTTCATAATCAAGTTGTTAATCTAGAATGAATCATCATTTAATATAATTAAAACTAAATTATTCACCATAAACATTTTAATATGAAACACCTTGCATAAACTAGTACTATGACTCCAAAAGTGAGCCACCATAGCTTGCATTCACCTTCTCGTCACTAACCACATTAGTAGTCTTTAGTCTAATCCGTTTCCAAGTTTGGAACACTTTAAATTATTACACCTCCTATGTCCTATAAGTGCCCTCTTGATTGTCATGGTTTTAATGTTCTTCCTTATCATTGTGGTTTTGTGTTCCTTTTGGATGTTATGGTCTTGGTGTTCCTCTTGATCATCATGATCTTGTGTTCCTTTTGCTTGCTATGGATTTGTCTTTTGTAACTTTTCTAATTGCATTCATCTTTTACTTTGTTTGAGGTTTTTCTAGTTTGTTTGTTTTCAATGCATTTAATCATTAAAAGGCATCAATTTTGTTACTTGACACTTTCATGCACATTGCCTAGCTCATATTTAATATTTAACCTTTTTGTTAAGGCCATGTTGTGCATTGGATATTCATGCCCTTATACTTGTGTGGATTTATTCACAAGCCCAACTAAAAGTTCTAGTGAAATTTGTCACTCACATCCCTTATGGTTGCTAGAATTTACATTGCAACAAATTGTGCTTTAATGTGTTTCTCAACAACTTTTTGAGTTGTTTGATTTGATGTAGTTCCTAGATTTGCTATTATTTTCAATCACTTGTCTTCCCTTTCCTTTTGCCTTCCTTCTTTGATTTCCTTTGTAATTGTTTTTTCTTTAGGATATTTAGGTATTCAACAAATGTCACAACATGTGATTGCGAGTAATCCATTAATGGTTCTTTTCCTTTTGCCTATCTTGTAAATTAATGAGGTAGTGAAAGCAAGTTGTGCAAACACATGGATTCCTATGTTAGATTTGGAGGAAACTAAATTTTTTGCAACACATTTGGATTATCTTTATTTGGGTTTACAACATTGATATCTTTTGACTACTCTTCAATCCTTGTAGGGCTTTGAAGCATATCTACTTAATAATGTTAGTCATTTTTGACATGTTGGTAGGTAAATCTTTAGTTGTTATTTGTTGAACCGTTTCAACTATATGCAAAAAGTTCTACAATAGTAGGTTCCTCACCCTCAATATTGATTGTGATCAATTTCTTCATATGTTGTGTGATTGTTTGCACTTCCTTGACTACTGATGCTTGTTACAATGTATATTTCTAAGGGTTGAGTCTTGTTATCCATTGCTTTGGGGTTGAAAGGTCATATACTTGTAGTCTTGAATCCAAACTTGAGATTTTTTGTGAATGATTGTTTTAAAGCTTGATTTTTCCATCTAGCTAGGGTTATTTTATTTAATTCCATGTGAATATTTCTAAATATAATTGCACCCTTGACCTTTTTTAATGTTGTTTTAAATGATTTGAAGTAAGATACATTTAATGATTGGAGAGCATTCGATATGTGGGATGGTAAGGTGATCATGTTTAACTCAAACTCTTGTGCTTGTTTGATTGTTATTAGGGTAACATGACTATTTTTTAGGGTTTAAGGTTTATTTATGAACAATTACATGTGCTTTATTGTGACCAAAAAATCCCTATAATTAAAACATCCTCTTTAAATTTGTTGGTGTTGTTTTGTGAACATGAGTCTACTTTACCCGTAAACCAAACATTGCCTTTGAAAAAATAACTTGCATTTTTTTCTTAAATTGTCTCAAAACACACCCATAATCAAATGTTCAAAACTTGATTAAAATATTTTCCATCTTATTTGTTTTCATGAAAATATGTTGTTATTCTCCCATTACCAAACATATTTAGATATAATGACAAATATTATTTTTTTCCCACACCCGTAACTACACACAAAAACATCATTCCATTTGAATATCCTAAACAAATCGAACACAATTTCTCAAAACCAAACATTTGGTTATAGGATCTTTTTGAACATTGATTCACGTGCGGCCACATCAGCACTGGTCTGCACTAGACTGACATTTGGTTACTAGGCGATGTTTAGTGAGGGGCATGTTCACCCTAACACGAATTTACTTTTGTGAAGAACCAGACCCAGAACCCAATTCTTGATTTTGTTGGGCCCTGCCCCCATAGGGACGCAGGGACTATCACATTGGATCCAACTTTTGGAAGTTTTACCTTATTAGAACCAGTTTCACATCAGGTGAACCAGTTTCTTTGGTGAAAGTGTTTATAGATTGTTTAGATTGGAATGGATTGTTTTGGTGTTCAGAGTGGGGACACACTAGATAGATGTACAACATCTTATCTATTGGCAAGGCCAGCATGTTTGTGATGCCTTTGTTAATGTGTGAAACCAAAACTGAAACTGAGACAATTCCTATATCTATTTCAAAGCTGGAACTAGACATTCGTCATAAAAGTTAAGAACTGCCCAACATTGTTAAATGATAGAAAAACACTTTGATTCGAAAGAGGTAGCTGTTGTTGAAATGTTCCTCACACAAATGTACCTAAGCCAAGCATATTGAATTTTATGTGGCATATACGCTGATAGTTCATTGTCCATGCCATTAGCCTAGGCCAAAAATGGCAAAGAACAAAGGTAGGCCAAAACAAAGATCTTGCATTCACACTGAGCTGAGGCAGCATACACTCATGGGCTCAGGTTTTTTAAATTTTTGGGGGAGGGTGAGAGTGTAGGACTTTTGATGTTCCCAACGTGTTCCCCTGAAATTCCCACTGCATTCCAACATGTTCCTCAAGTTCATAATGTGTTCCTTAACATGTTCCCAATATCTCCTCATTTTATTCCATATCCTTTGCCCTAAGTTCTAATCTTGTAACCTACCTATATATATATAAGCAGCCTAAAGGAAGAGATTGCAACATATCTATTTTGGGATTGTCCAAAGCTTGACTTTATTTATTTATTTTTGTGGTGGTGGCCAATCAAAGATGCTCATAACACAAAGAAAAATAATTGAACTTTGGGGGTCACCAGTCCCCAGAACTAATTTATACTAGTGTGGCCTGTGTGGCCATTGACCCTAGTGTTACCACGTCCTCAACTGATGTTTCCTTCCAAAACCTGGTTTTCTGGAATTTATTTGAATTTTCAAGTGAAGAAATCACTTACAAATCATTATCTCCCACATTCTGAATCCAAATCTTACCAAATAAATTCCATTAAATCCTGCTCTTCAAGATCTTTCCAACAACACCAAAGGCAAATTCCAATTCCTTCAAAAATTTCAGCTATGATTTAATTTCATTTAATTTTCAGTGAAGAAATCATTCAATATTCAAGAACTTTTGCACCGCCAAGTCCAAATGACATGGGACCAAGCCCATGCACCCCTCCTCGTCTCATTGAGAGCTTTCCAAAGACACCAAGAACACGATCTGAAGCAAGCATCCTGGTTCAGTGAGATCCACAATATCAGGGCAAGTAAGAAATAACTTGAAAGGTTCAGGCAGCACATGACAAAGTTCAAATTTTAAGCAATGTGCCACAATGCCATGCAGCCCTTCACAAAAATTTCAGTTTTGGGCAGTTCATGGCACACTCAGAGAGTTCACAATACAAAGTGTAATTGAAACTTCAAGAGTTGACAACTTAGGGAATGTGAACTCAGCAAAGCGGGGACTTGATGAGCTAGCTGGTGAAGTGTGTGCTGATGACCTAATAAAACAAAATGAATGGTCTAGTTAGCAAACTTGATGGCGAGTTGATCGAAGTAGGTTCAACTTGATTGTAGAGAACTCGGATTTTGGCCCAACACTGATGAAGACTAGCCTTTGAATTTCCTAACTAATAATTTTCTGGGGATTTGGGACCTTAGTGTCTCCTTCCTTGTTTCAAGTATTGAAATGTGGGGGGGGGGAACTCAAATGATTTAGAGAGGTTGGGACAATCCACACCGACAAAAAAAAAGAAGAAAAAACAACAAACATAAACAACAAAAGAAGACAAAGCATCCAACAAATAGGAAAAATAGTTATGTGGATTCCTAAGTTGGGGGGGGGGAGCTAAAGTGTCCCTCCATTTTTAGTTGTCATGAGGATGCAATAGGGATGTGAACAAATAGGCAAAACTAGATCCATCCATTAGTTGGTCATTGAATGTTTTATCTTAACATCTAAGAAGACCCTTATACCAAGGAGAGAAATAATAAGAGTCAATAATTGTTTGTGTTGGATACCATAATCACCATTCATAGATGAAAACTGAAAAAAAAATTCAATTCATTATTTGTATGTGTAATCATGGCCCATCCATATGACGTTTTCAAGCAAAGTATGTGATCTAGTGTGACTGGGGCAGACCCGAGGTGAACAAGCACCTACACTGGTGGTACTTTCACCTTCTTGAGCAAGAGACCTTGAAACTTAGTGTAAACCCTAAACCCTAAACTTAGTGTAGGCCAAAGCCCGAGCAGTGGACTTGGGAGCTATCCCAAAATAAGCTAGACCCACCGGAGGAGGCTTGGGTTGCTTATTTGGAGGACACCCTCAGTAAAGCATGGGCAGAAAATGATTTTTTCCCATGTGATACCCGGCGGGTATGGAATGGGTATTTGGGACGTTTCCCACAGGGTCCCACCCTTCGAAAAACGTACCTCTAGAAAACGTGCCCTGCAGAAAAGCCGTAATTGTTCCTTTACCTGGCTACAAGTGGGAAGTTTGAAAATGGCCCATCAATAAACATGTGGAGGCAGCTTTTTTTTTTTTTTTTTTTTTTTTAATAAATTTTATTTTTGTTTTTTTTTTTTTAAAAAAATTTTTTTATATTTTTTTTTTTTTTTGCATATACCCTCTTTTTCCACCGCTCCAAAATAATTTACTCATCCTATGTAAAGTTGGGTTGTTGCTAAATGGCACAAATCAACCGACAATTTTCATAATATATATTTTTTATAATGTGAAATGAAAATGTTATGAAAAATGGAAGTTGTCAAATTATTTATTTCAATGGAAATGTTCAAGTAATTTTCTTGTATTAAGGGGGGGGTATTCAAGTTCAAAACCTTTTGTTAAAATAGTTGCATTGAATGAACGACCCTTGTTAAGTGCATGGACACTAATTGAATTCCAATGGGTTAAACATCATGAACATGACTGATCTTGGATTTGTACTTCATAATAAGTGTAAATTATGGACATTTGCATTGTTTATAGATATTCACTTCTTGTTATACAAACATAACATTAAATGAATGTTGTCTCGAAGGTTTTTGACATTATTCTTATTGGACCAAACCTTAAAGGTTCTTAAATTACACAATATTTTGAAGATCAATTCATACACAAATGAAGCAAGTGATCAAAAGTCCTTGATGTGAACATATTGCCATGGAACCTCAATACATTGTTCAAATAAAGTAAAGGCCTATGAGAAAGTTTCTTGATGGTAATTAGGTTTAAATCCTAAATGACTAACATGATGTTAGGGGACTCAACACCAAAGTCCCTAACACCAAGTGTGAACACACCTTTAGTCAGCACCATTATTGGGCCCTTTTTGAATTTTCAGCACTTACTTTCAACCCTTAATTAGGTCAAGGTCAAGAACAATGGTTTCAAAGTTTGCATTGATGGCAAAGCAAAGCCCATTTCTGACCTCTAGGGTTTAAGGATTCAAAGGCTTAACTTAACTTGGAGTTAACTTGCCTTCTTCTATGGGGGATTTTCTATTGATGACTATGGCATAATAAACTTCTTGTTAGCATGGACCCACCAAAAGCAACTTTGAAATGAAGTCAAAATTCCAATGTGACTTATTATGCTTGTATATTAAGGTGCCACACACGAAAACCCTAAAATTTAGTCTTTTACTTAACCCTAAAACCACCAAAAGCAATGGGTCATGAATATGTGACCACCTAGGGTATTTGATTTAACTGGGTGGTTCAAATTTGTGGTCTCTTCTCTCTAGGGAAGAGTCCAAGTTCTTGCATTCATGTAAAAGATTTGGAGATACAATTTTGTTTTGAAACTGGTTTTATCATCTCTCATGATTTTTGTTTGAATATGTGATAAAGGAAAGAACCTTTATGCAATTGAGTCACTTAATTTTATTAATTTTATTTTTTAATATATGGGTAGCAGGGGTTTTTTTCCCCCTCAATTTTGTGATATAAAAAATCTGGGGATTTTTTCAAATTATTGGCAAAATCAGTCTGATTTACACTAGACAAATTTCTTTTTGTCTTTCTTTGTGGAAAGAGTGAAAAAAATTGTCGAGAAAAAAAAGATTGGTGGGGAGGTGTTAAGGATGGATGCATGGAACAAAATTTGTAAAGATATTGAGTTTTAAAATAATTGCAAAAATAACTTGGCCATTTCTATGCAAAACTTGCATATAAAAAAACAAAAAATGATGTCTCTTATGTATTCCCCTTTTTTATTTCAACTTGGCATTTATTACATATATTCTTCATCATGAAGTAGCATGCCCACCCATACTTACACATCCCAAAATGAAATTAAATATTAGAGTTATCTTCAAAGTCATAACAAGCCCAACTCTTATTTTGTACTCTATTGATTTTATCACCCTCACTTTGTTGTTGGACATAAAGTCATAAAAGACTTGACCAAGTAGGGAAACTCAACATGAAATTGTTGTGATTGGCATGTAATGTGATTGTGGAAGGTGTGTTGAGAGGCAAAAGACGACTTCCTATGTGAAGATTTGCCTTGAGCATCGTAGTCAAGAGCATAAGTGATTAAAAAAAGTTTGGTTTTAACTATGTCATCTAATGAAAATTTATTTACAAATTAATGTTCATCTAAAATTTTGATCTCTATTGAACCCTTAATGAGCAATTTCATCTCCTATATGAAATGTTTTATGGATAATTTTATTGTGATGTTTTTCATAATTTTGAACTTTCATGGCTTATCAATTTCCAAGTTGATTGACCTCTTTGAAATGCAAGAATGGACAACATTTGTTATTGACCTTTTAAGAGTAAACTTGTTATATTATATGAAAAATAAAATATGTTAAATCAAAATTCCAAAACCCAACAATTATATGACTTGCAATTTTGATTAAACTAAATAATGTTGATATACAATTGACTAATGACAAAAAGGGTGGAGGTGAGGGAATTGACATACTTTCTCATGAATGCATTGAATTTTTCAATTTGAAAACCAATAATTATAGTGAAACATGGAAAACATAAAGTTCCCTTTATTAGCCATTTTTTTTTGTGTAAGATTTTGCACAAATTTGATAGAGAAAAAAAATGATTTGTTGCAACATAACCTTTTTAAAAAGCCATATTTAGAGATGTTTTGAAAGGATTTCACCATTTTGTAATGTAGTTTTTTTTGTTTTGGAACAACTTTTTGCCACAATATAACACTCTTAATTGTTTATGAAAAAATGTTTCTCAATAATACCAAAAAAATCTTGGGACGCTTATAATTGATCCTAAATCATGAATCTATATTTTTATTTTAAAACCCACTATTCCTTATACACATCCAATGGACTATTTTACATTCAACAACCCAACAAAAAAGAAAAAACCACCTTTCTTGACAACACCCACACACATATATGCTACCCAAATGACTGAAAAAAAAACTGGATGACATGGAAACTTCCTCTTGTATTTCAAATCTTTTTTTCAAAATAATTCAAAAATTCCAACACAAATCACTCCTCAAGTATAAAAGTAGAAAATGAAGGGATTAAAACTTAAAAGTGAAATTCAACATTCAACTAGGACAATTAATTTGCTAATAATTCATTTCTCCTTGAAGAAGTCAAAAATCAAATAAGCATAATATTTCCCTAGGGGAATATATTTTTCCCCAAACAAGCTAAAGACACCATAGGTATATGAAAACTCCATAGTGGATCATGACGTTAAGCCAAATTGTTAAAAACATATTCCAACCTTAGGCCAAAGTGTCAAAAATTCAATTTTAGGTCAAAATTCTTCAAAAGGATTGCAATCCTAAGCCAATACTGAAAAAAGCTATGAACCCTAAGCCAACATGCACATGCCAAACTATTTTTATCTTAGGATTAAGTCTTTTGGCTTAGGATCTAACCATTATATATGTATATAATGTCTTTATAAAATGTATGTAAAAGGTGATCAAAGGTCTATTATTTTTTGGTTATCCTTGTGCAACAATTGATTATCTCAAATGTTCACTTGGCTATATATGACTTTGATTGATGATTGAATCATTGATGTTACAAAAGTTCATTTTCGATTAGAGTTTTGAGTTATTTGGAAACGAGCTCTAAATCATTAATGTTTAAGAACTCACTTGTATGAACATTTTTTCATGTTGGTGAAAGGACTTTACTTAATGAAAGTGGGGTTTAATTTATAGCAATGGATTTAAGTAAATGTTGCACTTGTCATTATAGAAGCATAGTTTGATTCCACATTTGAGTTCATTTACTACACAAAATAATCAAAAGATTAGCAACAAACTAACTTCACCCTAAGTGATCACATAATCGAACTTTAGACCATGGATAGTATGAAGAACATAAAACTCAACCTTAGCACTTTCGTATTTATATCAACTAAATATTGACATTTGGTCCTAGATGGTCGAGGGTTAAAACATATTGGACCCAAAGGTCATTGGTTTTAGGGTGTGTGCGCTTGGCTTGGAATCAAGATACATTTGCTTCTTATTGTAATTTGTTTGGCTTCGGGGTATGAGACATGTTGCTCATAGTTGTTGTATATTTGTATGAAGATTTAAAGAGCATTAATTTCAAGTTGTAATGGTTTTGTCTTAAATCACATCCAAGCATTAATGTATTATATATTGTACTTGCAATTAATGTTTGATGAAAATTAATCTTTCATGTTGATATTTTCTTACGCTTAATGGATTAGATTTTAAGAGAATCACACTTTGCAAGTTTAGCCTTTTTGGCCTATCACAATGATCTTGTTAAAAGACTAAATATACTTAACTTATATTGTTGAAGTTTTCAAATAGTCAAAATGGACCCCATTTCTCTCAAAAAAATTTATCTTGGTGAAAATTTTATTTAAAATGTTCACAAATGTAATACCCAAATGCATGTGTTGCATGGCAATTGGTGATTCTAACCCTATGTCAAAATGTTCAAAGAAGATTTAAACTCTAAACCAAAGTGCTAATATAGTTTCCAACTCTAAACCACTTCGTAACCCAAAATGACAAAAAATAAGATTCTAACCCTAAACCAACATAGTGCAATTCTTTTGATAAATTTCATGTCTTGAAGGACAAGCCACCCCCAATTCCTAAAGCCTAATTGTTAGGTGATAAAGTGTACAATCCTTGCTCTCAAGGACATTTCTCCTTTGGTATCTCATATTAACACACATATATCAATACATTATAATGTAACATCTTCATGTTTAACCCTAATTAACATCCTAATTGAACCAATTAAAACTATCCCACTTAGTTCAAATTGGAATTGCTTTACATATGGCCCTCTTGATATTCCATAACCATGGTTATCATAGTAAACAAGTGTGGCCTATGTCATAAAGCACACCTAAATATTAACCTAAATATTACTCAAAATTGAATATCTTTGGCATCTTAGGTCTAAAAATTAGAGAGTCATCTTTGTCAAAAAAAAAATTTTTAAAATCATACTCATTGAGGGTTTTTGCAACAATACCAAGGGCACACCCCCCAAATTTTCTCACAATTTTTAGGTTAGATTTTTCTTGAAATTAAAATGCAAAAATTACTCAATATTCAACAACTCTTGCACTGAAATACCCTCCATAGTTATTAAGGCGGTTCTTTGGATTCGTAACCATGGTCCTCAAAATATTTGAAAACCTTGGTTCTAATAAATAAATAACCACAATTCTCAAAAACTTTGTTCTAAACCTTAAACCACCAATAAAATTGCCCATTCTTCATCGGCTTTTTTTTTGAAAACCATGAGTTATTTAAAGAGTATTGAAATAACCATGATTGGGAGTTCATTGATTCCGTGTTTTTTTTTCCCACAAAAATGGGAACTTATGGTTTAAAATATATAAAAAGCCCAAAACCACCACTTCTTTGGGAATTCAAATAATTGCACAACATTGGTCTATACATTACAAAACCAACTTGATGTCTCCCCCCTCCCCTCCCCAATCCCCATTGAGGGCTTCTTGATTGTACCAAGAGCACAATGGCCGACACCATGGTTTGGGAGATGTGAACATGACAACAAACAAACAAACAACCGACCTTCCTTAATATGACCTTAACCCAAGCCTTGAGTTAAGTCGAGTTAAGTTAAGTTGGGTCTTCAGTTAGTTGCATTTACCACTTTGGTGGCGTAATTTTTTTATAAAAAAAGAGCTGCCCGGACTCTTAAAATTTACCTTTTCAAAAAAGGGCTTTGTGCGACGGTGGGGTAGGTATGAGTGAAAAAGGTGAAAAGTCGACGTGTAGGTAAAAAGTAAAAAAGGGAGATTTTAAATTATGGCATACCCTATTATCTGCTGCAAGTCTGGAAAGTGCGATCCACATCTGACATGACACGTGTGACTGTCCACGTGGGTGGATCCCGCCAGATGAGGACAAGATCTCGGTCTCTTCGTGGCCCCCAGTGAAAGGCAAAGTGGTCGCAGACCCGCCTTATCTCCGGGTGGCACCAAAGTGGGCTTTTTTCGGGTGTGGTACAGTCTTCTCGGACTCCCCAGGGTTTATTAAGTGGTACCCCGTACTGCCCTCCTACCTGCCCGCCCGTTCACGCGTTCGCTTTTGTAAAGCGTACCTTACAGTTGTTGTTGTTGCCTGCTTTGCTTTGCTTGCTGCTCATTGATGACTCACTGCCGGCTAGTGTCGAAGCTGCGTTGATGAGTCAGTGTAACGGATGACGTAAAAATCCCAACAATCATGCCACAAACCCAAAAAGCAAATACTCCAGAAATTTCTGCACAGAAAGTTCAAGTACAACTTCTTCGGCTTCGCCAGTTTGAAGAAGAAGAAAGAGGAACAAGAAGGGGCGAGGCGGTTAAGCGTTTTGCTTATTAAATGGGTTTTCTCATTGCCGTCAGAGCTGCCGCAGCATTGCAGCTACTTACTACTGCTTCCCCCTCCACACTCCCTCTTCCTCTTCTTCGTCAATCAATGCCCTTTTCGTCAATGCCGCAGTTGGTGAGTAACTCAGTGTTGTTTTACTCTTCTTTTTGCTTCTTGATCTTTTCTCTTCCTCTTCTTCGCCATTTCCGTGATCTCGTAATCAAATGGCGAGCTGACAAGCGGGTCCCCGAAAATCTCCGCTTCACTGTTGTGGATGTGAGCAAAGAATACGAAGACGCTGCACCAAAGCCGGAGAACCACATAAAAGATACGGGTCACGTGCCACCGGGTCACACCCGGCGACTGGTTACCCGGTTCCGGGCCCGCCCCGAATCCCCACTTTAATAATTTTTATAAAAAAAACTATTATTGCACGGCCATGTTCAGACGTAATTTCTCGTTTCCGCCTAATTCGTCACCTACTTTCACCCAATTGGTGGGTTTTGGACCCCCCCTTTTGGCCTCTCGCCTCTCAGGTTGGCCGTACTTCAAGTTGTTCAAAAAAGGCCCGAAAAAAGTAGGGGAATGGTAAAAGTAAGTTTTTACCATTCACCCCAGGCCCCCCCCCCCTTACCTACCTCTTCACTTTCCCTGTCTTTTCGTACCTGCCATTTTCAACTAAGGTAAAAGTTAGGTGAGGTTTTACTATATTGTATTTTTAAATTATTACTGTTATTATTTCGTGACCAAAAAAGGAGGCGACCAAAAAGTGCACGTCCCCTTTTTCCAGGTCCCAAAGTCCATGGGCCTACCCGACCCCAAACCAAAAAAAAAAAAGAAAAAAGAAAAAAAGAATTGCAGACATGGCGGTAATCAACCACGTGTTCTGATCTGGATCGTACAGTGACGTCCCTAATCGACCGATTCTCGCGAAACCGACTCCGGAATCCAGGTGCCAAAAGCGTTTGTTTGCCTGGCTATTGTTATCACTTTTTAGTCCTTTCGCCGTCGCGTGCATTGGTCGGAGTTTAGCCACGGCTGGTCTTCACGTGGGGCTTGTCCACGCGTCGGTGAATCACACGTTAATAGACGTCCTTTGCCAGGTCTCGTGTGTATTTGGGACTTGCTTGCGTGGCGGTTTTATTTATTTTGACTTCTGCTTTATGATGCGTGGGAAAAGGGTTTCAGTCGTCTCTCTCCTCTCGCCTCGCCCCGTTCGCTTTTTCCCTTTCTTCTTCGCACACACGCTTTTGGTGTTGTTGGCAGAAGAAGGACGAGAGCGTTGCAATTGTCGCTGGAGTTTGTTTTTTTGGCTTCCTCCCCAGTAATAGCGCCTTTCCGTGTATTGTTTGTTTCCGAGAGGGATGGAATTCGGTTGCTCGCATGATGCTTGAGGAGTTTTTCTGTTTTTGTTTTCCTTTTTGAAGTTTGCAATTGCCTCGATTCGTTTTTCTTCTGTGCGGCGTCTCCTCCTCTGGATGCTTTTATTTTTTCCCTTTGTTTTTGAAATGCCTTTGTATCGGTGAACAATAAACATACAAACAAACATACAAACATCGACAGCGATATACAACAATACGAGCATTGACATCGAATCTGCTGGAAGTGAGAACTGCAGTTCATGTGCTGGGAAGAGGCCGGGAAGTATCGGAAGTAGCGGAATCTTCGGGCACCTCATTGCTTTCTGTTTCCTTTTTCTTCAAGCTTTTTGTTGCTAGGCTCTTCTTCCTTAGGTTCGGCCTTTCTTTCTTTCACGGGTGTACTGAAGAGGGATGTATCTTTCGTCGGTTCATTAGGTTTGTTGCGAGGTTATTGCATCGGTCGCTCTTTTGTTTTTTGTACCAAAGCAATCTTGAGCTTAGCGATCGCGGCGGTTTTCTTTTATATATTTTTCCCCCCCTTCCCTGTTTGTAAAATCGATTCCCGGTTTTCGAGGATTCAGAGAGTCTTGATGTGCGCGGCGCTTGCCTTCTCAAGCACTTTTCCACTTAGATGTCGAAGCTTAGAAAGTGGCTAATGAAGGAGGAAAGAGTAGGCAGTCCTATCAGTAGTGTAGACCCCGCCATCAAGCTTTTCGGTAGAACCATTGCGGTTACTGGAGGCAGCACCGATGCGGAGAACGGCGAGGTGATCTCGGACAGTCCCAGCCCTCGGCAGAAAGCCCCCCTCCCTTGCAGTCAGGTCGGTTCTCTATTCCTTTTCCCCTCCTCCTCCGCCTCCCCTTTCCACTACCTATGGCTTCCTTCTGCATGGTCCACTGTTGTTTACAGAAACAAGATGCGGAATACACATACCCAGTAATGTGCATACCCAGAAAAAATGATTTTTTTCTGCATGATAGGACACGTTTGGAAGCATCTGAAATGCATTTCTAAGGTCCTTGCTATGTAGGACTTCATCTCTACATGTTCCAAATCCACCATTGCATAAGATTTCTTCTCTTATTGTCAATATGCATGCCTCTTTTTTTCTTCATATGTTCAAGCGGATCAAATTGTTCACTAATTTCTTCAGCAATTTTTTAGTCTTAAGATCAACTGGGTGTAGCTACCAGATGCCAATGATACAAACACCATGTCACGAGGTGTAGCTGTTGATGGATGTTGTATTGGTTATGCATCTAGCAACATATGTTTTTCTATGTCAAGGAGTTATGGAATGCCAACTAAGGTCTGGATGTCTAGAACTCAGAAGAGAGGGAATGGATCTTACATGAGATTCTGTCTGTTTTGTGCTTTACTTGTGCAGGAAACAAGTGATGCAATAAAGGCATGGGATGCAGAGGAGGAGGCAGGGGATGCCAAGGAGACAGGAGAAGAAATGGTGCCACAAACAGAGGATAATAGTACATCATGTGGAACAGGAACAGCAGATGGGCATGGGAGCTCATTAGGTAGCAATAATAGACCTGCAGAGGCAGAGGAGGAGAAGTCAATGAAGTCTGGCAAACGGGACAGCGACTCAACTGTGACAGGAGCCACAGGGACTGAAACTGTAGCTGTTGGAGCTGAGGTGAGTGAAGGGAGAAGCATGGAACACAAGAAGGAAGAGGAAGAAGGTGGCCAAGAAATTGGGTCCCAAGGGAAAACTTTAAAGAAGCCAGATAAACCAGCCCCGTGCCCTCGCTGTGAGAGTCTGGATACAAAGTTTTGCTACTACAACAACTACAACATAAATCAGCCTCGCCACTTTTGCAAAAGCTGCCAGAGGTACTGGACGGCTGGAGGCACACTACGGAATGTTCCTGTTGGAGCAGGTCGGAGGAAGAACAAACATGTAGGATTACAGGCTCGTCATGGGGCAGTGGCTGATGGGTCAGTTATGTCCATGGTGCGACCTGATTCTCGAGAGACCGCACAGCAGCTATTGCCACCCCCTGGGTCGAAAATATCCCCTTCAAAGCATCCTCAGATCCCTGGTCAATGTCCTACACTCCGAGCTCTGAATGCTAGTTCTGGTGGTAGCACTATCACATCATTCTGTCAAGACAGTGGTCTTTCTGATGGTGCAGCCTTTTCAAGGCATGTAACAGGGACAATTCCTCCACAGCCATATCCCTGCAGCAATCCTTATGTTGCTTCAGGTCAGTGTCATGCAAACCAATGAAACCCTTAACACCACATGTTATTTGAGGATGGTGTTGTTTGTCGATGTTCACCTTAGCAGTATGACCAACTGTTCCTTATTTGCAAGCCAAGATGTTGACTTGTGTGTCTTATCTGACTTTAGGACACTAGAATCTTAGAATGACTGGTTCAGGTCTTGTTTTGACTTTGATTCACTTCCTGAAGTTCAGATCTGTTGATGTTCTGATGTTATCTTGTCTTTCACCAAGTCCACTATTTCAGTGACTAGTTGTTTGAGTCTGAAACCTTGGTTCCTAATGATCTTCCTTTTTCCACTTACTACTGCTGAAGACTAAACAGTTCCTTCCTTTGTTTAGGTGCAGGTGGTGAGATCAACCTCATGGGAGGCTTTCAAGTGTCAAGTAAATCCTGCTCAAATCCAGCAGCAAATGGATCTCAAAATGGTGTAAGTGCTATTGGTGAGGTACCTTCTGAAGTGGAGAAGAAGGAAGTTGTGGATGAGTGTGCCAGTTCGCTATCAGAGCCAGTTTCAACTGCCACTCAAGAAGCTTCAGCTAACAATGGCCCCATGCCATTGCATCCTAATCTCCAACCTGAAGTTGGAGGTTTATACAGGCCGATGTCAATGAGCGATGCTGGTGTTTTGGCTGCTGGTGGCACAGGACCTCCCTTTGGCTTCTACAATGGGGCTTGGCCTTATGGATTTAATGTTGGGTGGAGTGGGGCAGTGCCAGCTGTAAGCCCTGGGGTTGTTGGATCTGGCCAACTACTACCAGGGAATGGAATGGCAACCTGGAATCCACCTCCAAGTGGGGTCTGGCCTGGAGCTGGTGTTCTTCCATGGGGATCTCCTGTACCAGGGATGCCTGGCTCTCCTTGGGTTGTCCCTCCTGGATGGGGAGGAGGGTGGACTGTGCCCTTGCCTTGGGCTACAGCTGCTGCTGCTGCTGCTGCTGCCGCCCAGGCTGCTGCCTCGACAGCAGCCTCGACAGCAAGTGGCAGTGCCCCACCAAGCAGTAAATTGCCTGGTAGTACAACGCCTGCATTGGGTAAGCACCTGAGAGAACGGCCTGAAGGTAGGAGAGTTGATGGGGCTCTGTGGGCCCCAAAAACTTTGAGGATAGATGATCCCAAAGAAGCAGCGCGAAGCTCTGTGTGGAATGCTCTTGGTATGCCCAGCCCACCAGAATCTGTTCTCTCTGGGAGTATGTTCAAAGCATTCCAACCAAAAACAGAGACAAATCTGAGGACGGAGAGTCAGCAGCAACGAGTGAAGCAAAGCACTGGCCAGCAAACTTAGCCAAGACCTTAGGACCGCACTAGAAGAGTTTTCTACGGATGTTTTAGTGTATGGTTTCTTGCAGTTACCTTTCTTTACCATTTCATATTAGTGTGAGCAGAGGCACTACATATCCCATTCTGAGTGGTAGGCATACCTGCTCTGAGGTGCATATCCTGTTTTTCCCTTCTGCAGTTTTCAGTTGCATTAACCTATTACGGTTTGATTCACCACTACTGCTTTGTTGATGATGTCCTGAGCTTATCAATGTAGGCTTTAAAACAGGGTTTCTTAAAGTAGGTTTGCACATCACTTGTATCACACACACACACACTCTTCTCTCTTACTGGGTGAGCCACCTTCACATGTTTGTCACAGAACTTGCAGGTTCAGTCTTGGAAGGGGGAGAATTTCAAATTCTTTCTGGAAAACATGGAAGGGCAGAGCAAGTGAAGTTATTACTAAAGCTTACACCCCTGTACATGAAATCTTGTGGTAGCATTCATCTTCACCTTGACTCTTTTCTGACTACCTACTGAATTATCCTGTCAATAGCATTTGTAGCAAATAGTTTAGTGTTTGTACAATTTGCTTTCATGGTAAATGTCCTAGTGGGCTTGCAGCTAGATCTGCAGAGAACTTGCAGGGTTCTGATGCTTCTTGATTTAGTTTACCAGCAACAAAATTGTTTGTGTTCACCAGCTGTGATAAATTAGTTAGAGGATAGCATCTTGTAAGATCTGAGGCAGTTTAGTTCAGCTACCTTTGAGGATTAGATTGAAATATTTCAGATTGAGTTACTTTGAGGATTGGTGTACAGGATTGATGATGTTTGACAACTATTTGTGTTTAAATCTTTGGTTTTGAAAAGGGCTGGCTATGCTTCACAACACAGTGTTGTTTACTGTTGGTATTGTTACACAAACTAAGTCTTAGGATTCTGTTTTGTTTTTTGGATCAGTTTTGAGCTTGCATCATGGAATTAGTGAGCTTGCTTTCTTGATTCTCCAGGCATTTTTCTTCTCTGGCAATCAAGAGTGATTTAAATGAAAATTATGTCAGGGAAGGTGATTGATTTAAGATGGGAATTTTTGGAAAAGTTCTTTACTTAAGGAACTAAGGAAGGAGACTGGATGGAAAAATTCATGATGTAAACCTGATGAATTTTATCATGAGAGACCCTACACTTGTCATCCTTGAGTTGAGCCAGAAGGATGAAAAGTGTAGGGTCATACCCAAGGGATGGGGCATTTCAAAGGATGAGATGGTCCTACATTTGGGGAACGGACCCAACCTATGGGCTTTACCCAACCAACATAGAGAGCATTATCATGAACCTAAAAACATGTAGATCATAAGGCCTAAAGGGGGGGGGGGGGGGGAAAAAATTTTTCCACTTTAAGGTAGAGAGGTTTTAAATCCCCCCCCCTTTTCTTTCAATTTTTTTTTTGGGGATCAATATTCGCCCTTTTTTTTTTTAGG
>Ga0116231_10006790_pt1 | contig 21474 bp, 13 predicted proteins | sample S1TSphgellanicum_2_FD_89695 | JGI IMG/M metagenome (GOLD analysis project Ga0116231, IMG submission 89695) | Host-associated microbial communities from peat moss isolated from Minnesota, USA - S1T2_Fd - Sphagnum magellanicum MG | ecosystem: Host-associated > Plants > Peat moss > Unclassified...
CCAAATTTGGCTATGAGCTAAGTATGAAAGTAATTAAAAAAAAAACTTCTATATTTTTGGCTACTCTACTTGAATCAGGTATAGAAATCGAGGCGATTTTTCCTAAAATTTCAAATTCTGGCTATTGAAAGTCTCAAAAAGCGCATGATTTTAGCACTTTTACTTTTTAATATAACTTTTTGGCTATATATAGCCAGCCCGAAAAAAGGCTGGTTAAATTACTAAGCAAACATCAACCCATGGTTAAGTGGAACCTTTGGTTCTGGTTTAGGATTTACGAAAAAAAAAGAAAATAGCTGAAAGGGAAAACATTTAGTTTCAGTTGTTTTTTAAAAATTGGAAATTATGAATCCTTTGGTTTTAGGTTTTAAAAAATAAAAATAAAAATTTGTTCCATAACCAATAAGAATGAACACATGGGGCTGATTTTAGCCAATTGTTGGCTCAAATTTATCAATGGTTCTAGGGTGAATTTTGGGTTTTTTAATATTTATTTTTCATTGGTTACAAATGGTCTATTTAAATATTTTCTTTAAACAAGAATGCTTCCATTGTGTGTAAAAATATATATTTAATAAATCAACATTTGTATGGATCAATAATAGATTGTGTTGTGAAACTCAATGTCTACTCACTTGACTTCATAAAGAAATCCCATATTTATTATTTTGATTTTCAAAATTGTATGAAGAAATACCGTCACACATTTTAATATAAGTTGCCATTAACCTTGAAAAAATGGCTAATTGTATGCACCATCCAAGAAGCAAAAAACAATTCAAGGAAATAAAACAAAAGTGTGAATGTTTCAACAATAGGCCAAGAGTTTTTTTAAGCGGCTAAACAAGGCAACATTAGAACAATTTTTTTGGCTAAGTATTATTGGTGTTTTTAAGTGGCAATTGTCAATTCACCCTTGTATGTATGATGGCTCTTTCCATTTTATCTTGACAAATCCCAAAAAAAAATCCCTAAAGCAAAAAATAAATCTACCAAATGAATTTTCTAACCCTAATGTATGATTTACATCCAAGAATTTCTATTTTCATATTATTACCCTATTAATGTGAATCTAGTATTAAATTTTGAACATATCAGCTAGACAAAAAAACATTGTGTGAAATTTCGCACTATTGCAAAAAAAATAAAATCAAATTTTGTGCTACAAATTTAATAATTTTTTGAAAAAAATTCCAAAAATTCGAAACACATATATAATTTTTTTCCAAATTTATATACATTGGTCAATACTAGCAAAAATGTACAAAGATGTTAAATTATTTTCTTTTCATATTTTTTAATAGCCAAATTTAATTAAATTAAATTGGCTCACAAATGATTTTGGTTAAACCTAACCAAGTTAGGAATCCTAGTAGCTTAGTACAAACTTGCAACAAACTTGCACCTTAGTTTGCAAGTGTCACAACTCTCTTTCAATTTCCTTGCTTCTCTCTAGTTTCGTAAAAACTAAATATTTTCATGGGAACATGGGAACATATAAAATTGGGGAGCTCCCCTGGCATAACACCCTAGGGTTCTTCTGCTGGGGGAGATCCCTCAAAATACACATAGAATTAAAAAGGGAGTTGTTTCCATCTCAGCTTTTGAGAAATATTTTTCACTAATTGTTATTATGAACTATGGTTTTTTTTTGTTCCCAATGTGTTTTCACCAAGTCCTCAATATGTCCCTTCCCCTCACTCAAGTTCCCAATACGGTTTTAACACGTTCCCTAAGTTCTCATTTGTTCCCTGACATGTACCCCATAGCACCCCACTTTGTCACATTCGGTGTCTGTTGCCTAACATTATCCTATTGGAACCCTTCTTTTAATGCAAAATTTCATGATGTTGTGAATTTTTTGGGTGACAAATTCATTGTTTTTTACGATTTTCAAATTTAAAAAAAATTCCATAATTGATAAAAAAATTGATAATTTTTTAAATCGCCAGATTTCTATATGTGGACCAATTAGGTAGCCAGAAAATACAAGGATATTCAAAGAAAAATTTCCTTTCATAGTTCATTAATAACCAAATTTGGCTAAATCATGTTCTAGGGCTTAATATGGTCACTAAGAGACCTCACAGGCTTTACAAAAGATGTACACAGGATTCCTCGGTTCGTCCCTAGGGTGAGATCAGGGCTCAATAAGGGCCGCATTCTTTGTTGCCTTAACTGCCCTAGTGACTCACCAGTAGGCAGAACGCGACCCCCTCCTAAGGCCCGTTCTCTAGTTTTAGAACTGGATGCGTCCAAACCAAAGGTTCGGAAATTACAGTAGGCTACCGGACCTGAACAAAGAGTTCTACTTAAAAACAGGCACATCGACTGTTTCATCCTTCATGTTTTGCAATTTTACCCTTTCCAAACCTGAAAGGGACATTCCGCGCTGCTCGGAGGCTTGTCCCGAAGCTTTTCCGAACCTAAATGCAGACATTCCGCGCCGATCCGAGGCAATATCCGACATTGTGCATGGAACCTGAAAGGGGACATTTCCGTGAAGCTCTGGGGCATGTTCCGACGATTTGCCAAACCTGAAAGGGAACTTTCCGCGCCTCGCCGAGGCATGTTCCGCCATTGTGCCGAACCTAAAACGGGACATTCCGCGCGCGCTCGCCGAGGTAGTGCTCCAGATGCTATTTTCGGTTCGGATTTTTGTTTTCTGACGCAACTCGGAGCTGGCGGCTCCCTGGCACCGCGCTCTCTCGCTCTCACTCTCTTCTCTCTCTGTGCCGACTCTGCTTCGAAAAAGCTCTGCTTTCCAGGGAACACAAACATTCGTGAACAGGGCTGGCAAACCTTCCTTCTCTTATCTTCTTCCTGCCGCGCGCTCATTTGCGCAAAACATGAAATGTATCACGCGCAACTGCAGTGCAATTATTCTTATTTGAAGGGGCAACAGGTGTTTTGGATCTGCTACCATGGCATTAGCAATCGCTTCCTCAGGGTGAAGAAGAAGGTGTGCTTGTAGTAGAATAAACTCTCTTCCTCTACTGTATTGTATGTAGGTAGCGCCCCCCTCCTCCCTTTTCCAATTTCTGCTTCTTCTTCTTCTTCTTCATCATCTTTTCGCAATGGAGTGTACATAGTCGCAATACTTGGAAAAAGGATTTCCAGAGCTCTAACGAACTCTACATCATTGAGCGTTGATTGAGGAGTTGTACAAGTTCATGCGTTGTGATGATGAGGGAGTGACAAACACGCTTCGTTTACAATATGTGACTGCCCTTTCTATGCCCCTCCAACGGCTCTCTTTTCTCAATAGCGGAGCGGAGTTGCTCGGCTGAGCGGATGTGCAACGCTCCTGTCCATACATCGGCCCCCCTTGCGGAGTGGAACCTCAGTTGTTGTCTGAGCACCTTTTGGTGGCTGAGCGGGGCGGGGCAGTTTTCTGTGGCATGTGTGTTCGGGTTTGCAAACCGAACAAGAACAAGAATGAGCAGATTTCTCAATCTCCTAGAGCATTGCTTGCTGCAGAAAAAAATATTGAGCTTCTTTGTCCACCATGTGATTCAAGGATGTGAGATCATGCGACTCCGAGGATCCAGGATCAGGCTGGTTGGCCACGAAAGGGAAAAATAGAGAGAAAAAGATAGAGATCTATGTTCAAAGGATGGGAATGTTTGAGAGAGCAAGGTCTTCTCGAAAGGTGCTGGAACGCTCTAGCACAAGAACAACTCGGAAGGTGTTTCGGAGTCACCGTTTCTTGCTCCTAGTTTCATTCGTCTTCATACTCACTGTGCCCCTTCTGCAATGGTTTCTTTCATTCCCTCCGCCTCTCTTCAACGTCAAACCATCATCATCTTCCTCAACTTGTTCAGATGGACAGTTTAATGGATATGTTGTGAACAAACATTCTGTATGCACCGACTCCTGTGGCAAGATTTGTTTCCCTCGAGTGCACGGGATGTGTGTTTCACGCAAGCAAGTTACAATCTGTGAAGATCAGCAACCTCTTAGTCAAGAAATTGTTGATGCAGGGGGGGGTCTACCAGATGTTTTGCGGCTTATTACTCATGTACCTAGGGCACGGGTGCCTGTGAAGAGGGGGAATTGTCCTGGTTGGGACTCAAGGTCTCACAAACCTTATACATCACCAGGTGACTTTCCACAGTTCCTTTTCTCCGGTCATGTTGGAGTCATGTGTGGTGAAGGAAGTGGTCATATCTTCAGCTAGACATTCACAAGTCTGAGAGTATACTTACCCATTGTGTCACTAATGCTCCATATTTGTGATGATCACTTAGGGTTAGGGTTCCTACTTGCTTTTGCAGAAACTGTCTCTGCAGTTATATGTGAATATGAATTTTAGGTCGTCTTATTTGATGGTGGTTTCCTTGCTGATATTGTCTAGGTGATGAAGGCCAGAAGGAACAGGCAAAGTGGGTCAGGGGAGTACACATGGTAGCAGATGTTAAGCTAATGCCAAATGGGCCCAATGTTGGGCCGAACCCACACCATGAAGCAGAAAAACTCATTCCTGCAATTCTTTTATCGCACCTCTATGGTTTAGAAAATTCAACATTGCATTGGTTTACATCAACAGACCCCTCAACCATCTCAGAGTGGTCATTAGGCTTGATTAAAGTATTCCAACAAACTTTGAGAGTGAACTTCTTGAATGTTCCCAATGATCATGAACCTCAGGTCTGTTTTGAAGATGCAATCTTGTTCTCAGGTATGCCTCTTCTTGGTAGTGTTGGAAACTTGTTATCACTGCAAGCATGATGAAGTCGCTGTTCCATTGCTTTTTGACTGAGAGCCCTAAGTCGGACATATGATTAGGGCATTTCTTTGATTCTCTTTAGGTGTTATGGCATTGCTGTAGTTTGGTGTTATTGTGTGCTTTCCTTTGCCTCTATGGATTGCATTGTAGACTGTGGTGGGTTGTCATGTCAAGTAAATTATGCCGTCAATCTGCTTTTGACTGATTTTGTTAATTGATCTGATTCTGTTGTTTTTTTTTTGGTCTCATTGTTTTATTTAAGTCTAGGGCTAGACTGCCGCCTGTCATCCCTGCTATTTCAAGAATGAAGTTCCCCCTTACTCAAGTATGCAATTCCTGTTTTTCAGGTCTTACAAATGCAGGATATATACCTAATGTTGGGGCAAACAACTGGCTCAGGAAGAGGGTGTTGGGTTACTGCAATATTCCTGTGTCAGATGCATCCAGGCCAGTGAAAAATGTGGTGGCCTTGAAGCGCGTAAATTCTTCCAGGTATTATAATCTCAAGCTCTGCCTGGCTGGTGATGCTTCCTTTAAGAGTCCAGTTCTGTTATGATCTCAATTTGTTGAAAGGTTACTAGGACACTTAGAAAATGACAATGGTGATGTGCAATATTGAGGTCATGATAGTAGCAAAATGTTTTATTTGTATCAACAATCGACTTTCAGGTCCATAGCAAATATGGGAGAAGTGCTCACTGTGCTGGAGAGGGAGCTGATGGTTGTGCCAGAGGTCATGACAAGTGGCAGTAGTCATTTATGTGAGCAGGCATGTATATTTGTTCACAAATGTTTATTCCATATAATTTCAACATGATTTTATCTGAAAATGGTTTGAAGCTCTGGAAAAGAGAGGAGCTTGTGCTGATTATGACTTATGATTAGCTTCTCTTATGGTTTAATTTGATCACTAGTATCAAAATAATCCCTCAGAACAGAGTTCAGCCCAGATTCAGCTACCACTGACATATACTCAAAATGATGCAGGTGAAAGCTGTGGCAAATGCTGATGTCGTTATAACTCCCCATGGTTCCCACAATATAAACTTCTTATTTGCTCGTCCATATGCCATTGTTTTAGAGGCTTTTCCTCTCCTCTACTACATCAACTGGTTTGGGAATTATCTGCATGCAGCAAACATCCACCACTATGAGCTTCATGGGACTTGGCCTGCAAATAAAGGGGGCATGCCTTCTAGGATGCGAATGTACTCTCTGCTGTATGGATGGAAAAGATGCTTTTTTGTTCGTGAGTGCATGAACTACACAAAGGGCCAAAAAGTCTTTATTGACATTGATGATCTTGAGGGTCTCTTAGAATATTTGATAACAAGCTGCCGAGTGGCAGTTAAGAATTCATCACGATGTCTTTCAAATGCAGAACAAGAATCTGGTAGTTGGAAGAATAAAGATAAATTAGGCTATCGATCCAACCATCATGTGGTACCCAAATGGCGGGAACAGCATGCTTGGGCTCTAACTCAAGAAGTCTTTCCAGAGAAGAAGCAGGGTGCTCCCTGACTCCAACTTACCAACTGCCAGCAGCAAACAGATGTACACAGTTGCTCTCTGAAGTGGTGCTCTTGAACTGCAGAGGCAGTAGTATAATGAGTTGTAACCGTTCAATTGCAGTTCTAACTCATGCCAGGGAGAATTACATCTCTTGAACAATGATGTGTCTGATCTCTTACATGGGAAAGAGGAGTGCAATGGGAGAATGAAACCATTGTTGGAGGCATCATTAGCCAGCAACCTTGTCAACCCAAATGGTTATTGTGATGCTGTGAGGAAGGCTTTTATGTGAGACAAGGAGTGTGCTATTCAAATCACTGTCTACTTCAGGTATTGGCTTTAGTTCTGCCACAACTTTATTTTGTTGGACAGCTACTTCTATCTAACATTGTCAATATGTATTGCAATAGGTTCGACTTATTAATCATCTCTGATTTGTATAATTCTTGCCTGACAACTTTCTTACAACCTTTGATTCTCTTTTCTGTATGTGCTTACAGGATTGAATAAAATATTTGGTGTTGGGAGTGAAATTCATATCCGGAAAATGCAGCTGTGTATGACAGGCATCTTGTTATCTTCTTATTCTGGTCAAGTATCTGTACCATAATTAAGTACTTTACTAGAAATTGATAGTCCATTCATTGCAGAGAAGGTGAGTTTACTTCATATTCTCAACTTGTAGAGCAGGACAGAATCTTTAGACTCTTAATGGGAGGGGTTTGGAATTTTTGGCTCCTCAACATTGACGAGGAGTAACATGAATTACTTGGGGGTCATCTACAGATGATTGAATTTGTGAAATTTTTTAGAAATTGTTTGCCCAGAATTGGGCATTAACACACATAATTCAAGGCCACATTTTGCTTGCTGTATACATGTTCACCTTGCTGGATGCAACCTCTAATGGTGTATGCCTTTTTTTTGCATGTTCTATTTCTGTGCACTCACTTTGATTCCAAAGGTGATTGAAACTTAGAATTTTGAACCAACCAGCATGAGATTGTGCAAAGACTGCTGCAAAATTGTTGTGGGGTAGCTCCCCTGTATGCATCAAGACTCATTTGTCTAGCAATCTATTGTTCATCTTGTTTGACACATGTATCATGTGAGAGGTAAAGAGTGGTGGGTGAGTTGTCCTTGAATTTGCTGGAATAACTTGTGGAAGTGTAAGTTATTGGACCCCCTATTGAGGGTGAACAATGTCCCTTTTCCATGAGGGCATGGCACCTCAGATGACAGTGTGTACTGTTAGGATTTGTTGAAAAGAGAACACACTTATGCACCTTAGCTGGTGGATACACTAAAAACCTTTGAAGGATTAGTAGTGAGTGCAATGGTTGTCCTTCCAGTAGCTTCCAGGAACATCCCTGTCGACAAAGGGAAAGTTTGCAGGAGAGAGGGAGAGGGTTTAGGTATTATACCTAATGATACCTTGTTTCGGGTGATATTGACATGGTGGTGTCCATTAGGTTACACAGCTTGACTGCTTCTGATCCTTCACATTATTGTGAGCATGTGAAGAGCCTCTCAATTCCTTCAGCTTGTGGTGGTTGTTTTTATTTCTGCAGATAATGTGGTTGGAGGAAAAGAGAAAAGCAATGATCAGATTTCCAGTCTCTTAGGCGCTGATGAGACTCTCATTCTGACCATCAACCTATTGCTACTGTGTGTTGGAACATGGTGATATTGTTCCTAAGCTTCTTTGTCCTGCTGTAGCACAAAACGAGTGACCCAACAGAACTGCAGTGGGCAGAGATAGATGGAAGCAGCTTCATAATGCTGAGTAATAAGTGCCAGGCCCACAAAGTGACAGTAGCAAGCTAATGCACTTCTTATTACGCTGAAGGGTACAGTTCTGCACCTTCTTGAGCTTCTTGTATTTCACCATCTTTAGGTATGTCCTGGAAACCATTACCTTGTTTGTGCAGAGTAAGTGGGCACTACTCCACCTTCAGGTGCAAGTTGGCTGAAAATAGAACAAACCACCAATCAAAGTATGTATCCAAAAACACACCTTAAATTGAAGAATTACTTGCTAACTGATTTGCAAAAGAACTGTCATCAATGAACTATGATCTCGCAACTTCTACTATGATAACCTGCTGTATGTTCTTTCTCTAGTGGACATTGGTTCCAATTTGCTGGACCCATACCATGCATGCACACATAAAGTTTGAAGTTGCTTGTGGTCAAAGAAAGTTTTTGAATTGGAGCTTCAAATTGCTGTTTCTGTCTGTTGGAAAATTGGAGATTTGTTTACCACGCTGTGAGCCTTGCTTTCTTTCCATTGATGAGAGCTAAGATCCACACTAGCAAATGGAACTGAAATTGCAAGCTCACCTTGAGTCAGATAGAGTGGGGCACCATCCTCTTAATCTGAAAACTTATGAACAGCCATCAGATGGATCATGGATGATGGATGATGATGGGTGGACAGAATCATTTTTTCCATTGGGTTCCAGTTCCAGACCTAACCATGATGGTTAGGTCATTCTCTTTTTTTTACCCCCTATGTATTAACGAACCACTATCCCTTACATACTTAGGACCTGTATTTTATAGGGCAGGTTACCAAGGTGAAACCTGATATCCACTCTGGTTACTATGTAGTTAGATAAATAGGTGAAAGTACACGGTGGCTACTAAGTATGGTAAAATGCATGTGAATGGTTATCACATAGCTTACCACCATGGTTACCTACTGGACAGGAATACAATGAAATAAATGTTTTCTGTCCATCATCCATCCTGAATGGTGCACCACTGGGTGCAGGTACACTTTGGCCATTCTGACTGCCCAAAAACTCCTCTTCCTCACAGTTCCCTTATTATTAAGACCTTTGCCTTGGGCTATAAGAGTTAATCCCCCCAAACTGGGGGGACTGAGCCTGAGTTTTGCCATAACTGGGGATGAAAAGAAAAGTCAAGATGAGAAAAATACACAGTGGAAGAAAGGGGGATTAATGCAAAAAAAAAGAGGGAACCAAACTGGTTTTCTCACGTAATTTGGTCCTCACAAGGGTTTCACCCCCAGTTTTGGATTTGCCTTACCTGTGGCTCATATTCTTCATTAAATCAAAGTCTTGTCAGGATAAAATTGTTGCAAATCTTGTGAACTGATGATACCCAGTTTCATTAAGCACAACCCATTTTCCCTCAACTACAATTACACTCAAATTGAGGATGAAACAGGGATTACAGGGTCAAACTAGGCCTCAAAGACAGTATGACTGTACAGATAACTGTAGTGCCTTCCTTACTTATAAAGAGAAAAACTGGGAGGGGGCCTGGGATTTTCCCTCTATAACTTAGTGAAATTGTGATATGCAAAACTTTGTACTTAGTGTGGTCCAAGAAATTTTCTTAAGGCCACATGTTCTATAAAGGCTACCACACTTTACATGGGTTGCTTTATGGTTAGTATATATATATGAGCATCTTTGGTGTGGGACTCATTTGCCCAAAATGTGCACAATTGAAAACACTAAGTTCAATTTCAGGCTTCTATTAGTCATGACACTTTGGAGGTATAATAGTCAAAGAAGGTATTCCATTCTTTCTATCCAAAAAAAAGTCTTCCATTTTCTATCACTTAAGTGCACACCAAGACAAAACATAAGAACATTGTAGTCAAACATTTTGTGTTCAATGTTCATGTGTTGCAAAATTGTGGGTATTTTTCACATGTTAATCACACACTAGTAGCTTTGTGTTATTACTTGTAAAAAGAACAGCACATGGTCGGGGTGATTGTAATGTTGTGACATTTGAATTGATGGGCAAGTATTTATAATTGTTAATTAAAAACCCTTTACAATATATGACACAATATCAAGGTGATTAGTTGGATGAGTTACCTTCAACCTGGGTGTGCAACAATTGACCATTAAACCTTGCTTAAAGCTTATTATTTATATTTTTTACACCAAAGAATTTGAAATTTGGTATGTAATTTATTATAAACTTAATGAAATGCATGATGGTTTTATAATCATACTTGAAGAGGTTTTGAAATTTTTTTCTTATATTTATAGCAAAAATAAAATATTGTAGTGTTGATGGTTACTTTTTTGACCTATTTTTGCATGCTTATTCTCAAGTTCATGATTTTTCAACTTTTTAATATTTTAAACACTTAAAAAAAGGATGTGGACATGTCTTTTTTAATATCAAAAGTTATTTCTTCCTTGTCATATGTGCATGAATTATTTTTAATTCTTTTATAAATTTTAATATACTTAACAAGAAAGGTCACATGTGTTGAACCATTCAAAACGTGTTTTACATGTATCCTATTGGATTCTAATTTTCAAAACTTCTTGATGATTAAAATAGTTCACAATTTGTGATCATGGTTAAAAGCAAGGTTCTACATTTGATTATAATGTAAAGGTTGTGCAAATATTTTTAAATTCTTATTATTTTATGGTTCATATTTGATTTCAAAACTAATTTTCAATTTGAAAAAATTATATGAAATACACAAAGAAAATGGTATAATAGACCAACAATGTGCACATGAACACCACATGTCACTACACCAAAACATGGCATCCATGATTGGATCCACGACTGTGCTTGTAGGTAAAGGACATTGGTGACTACATGATTTTGTAATCGGAAAGGATTCCTCATAAAAGATTATTAGGCATTTATGTGGGCATATTTGCAAATGTCATTCCATATATAATTATAATGTTTATTGTGATTATAATCATGGTCAACATTATCTTCTATGATTATAGACATAGTCAATTGTGTTTTCTACCATTACAACCATGATTGACATCTATAAATTCAACCCTAATTGTTGTATCAATAGATAAATTATGAAAAATAGGATTTTCTTACTCCATGATGTATATAAGACATGTGAAAATTCACAACAAAACACAAACTACCATTTGTTTATTTATAATTTTTATAATATATAAAATTTAAAAATCAAGCCTACCCTAACTTAACTACTAGCTAACTACCTAGCCCACTTTACTTGGGTGAAATCACATTAGATTGTCCATAAAATTGTGTCACAACTAACATTGTAGTTGTAGGGTTAAAATTAAATGTTTATGTTTAGTTTTTTATAAACCCAACATTTAAAAAAATGAAAATCAACTTCACAACATTAATAACAACCTACCAAAAATTTTACAAGATTTTGGAATTTATGATTGGCCATGGAAAAAAATTAAAATGATTCAAATGAGAAATGAATCAATTTTACAATATTATGTATGGTGTAATCACATTGTGTGAATTTCATAAATAGATTTTAAATTGTCATAACATAGATAAGACTTATGTACATATTATAACCTACCTATTAGTTATTAAAATTTAGAAATGTTCATAATACATGCAATCACACAAATGTTTACAATAGTTGACCAAATCATGTAATAATATTCATGACTAATCCTTTGAAAGAACTATGGCACCCTTAGCTCCTTTCTTTGTGTTTGTACCTATTGGAATCAGTTGTATGATTTCATATTTAAATTATCACCATCACTTGGTTAATTCAATGTACAAAAACATTTTGTGATTAGATCCATCATAATGTTATCACAACATGAGGACCTTGTATGTTCATTGAGTTATCAAGAAAACTATTATAATTCTAGCTTTGAGTTCATGACCAAGGTTGGGGCAAGGTAAGGAAAATGAACCAAGAATGATGCCAAGGAATGGCATGACTCAAATGCATTCCCAAGGCAAGTTGAAAGTGTGTGAGAGTGCAAGGGAGACACACTCAACATTCCCAAGCGCATTCCCACATTGGGAGTCCCATCAAAGTTTCAAATCTTTGAGGATTTTTGGGGTATGGGTAAAGTCATCAAACCTTGTTTAAATTGAATCATTACAAAGCTCTTGAAAATGGCTACAATAAGATGGACTCACAATCAAAACAAAATGGGGTCAAATGTCTCATTTGGTTTTGTTTTGTGGGATTATGACCACTTGAAGTTTTGTGATAACATTTATGTAGAAATTTAAGAAATGGGTGTTGGGAGTTTGGGGAATTTTTCCACTTTGATGTAGGTGTTGTGACAACTTAGAAAGTATAATGTAAGGACAAAAGTGGTCCTTGCTTTAAATCTAGGCCATGTCATCTTAATATTTGTCAATGAATTCATGTCTTGATTTTTGCTCCTAACTACATCAATTACCTTTTTTTGGTTAACATAGTTGATGTGACTAAGAGTGCTTGTGAAGAGCATTTTCTCATCCTCATTTTATTTTGAAACTTTTACATTCACTTGTGCAAATGTGAGGAGACAAGGAGCATACCCAAGGCTTTAAAGTTTTCTACAATGCACCGAATAGGATAATTTATGTTGATAACTTGTGGCAAGCCTTTGGGGGCACATCAAAATCCCACGTAAGCCAATTCCAAATGGAATTTTCTATTAAAATGAAAAAAATATAATGTAGAATAAATATATTGTACAAAAGTTCTTGATACACATTGAAATGTATAGTTCATGCACGATTAAGTTTTATGTAAAATTGTGGCAAAATAAATAAATATTAGCAATATTATAAAGTGGACATGCAATTAGTTGATTATGAATAAAATTATGAAATTATCAAAAATAGATTATTGTGATAAATAAAGAAACATGAATTGGTTTTTGAATTATCTTTGATGTATATTAAACATTAAAGCTCCAAATAAAATTATGAGGTGTGGTAGGTTTTGGCTTTCCATCAATTAATTGTTAAAACATCTTTGATCATTTTGTGGTCAATTTAGCCATAAAATATGGTATAAACATAATCAATGACCATAGTCGTTTAATGTAAGATGAAATTGTAACAATTTTAATTGCTTTTGGTCAATGTAGGTAACATTGGTCTTGAGATAGTTGAATCTTTGGATAAATTTAACCATCCCCTTGAAACAACTAATTAATGATATTTTGATGTTAAACATCCTTGTTTTATGGGACCAAAATCATCAAGATATGCATTACTATTCAGATGGACAACAATGTGAAAAGCCCATGCATCTATGAACCAACTTTGTGGATTGTCCTTGAAAGGGATCAATGTTATAATGTCATTTAATTGTGTTCCTAGTTGGGAACATTGAAGCAAAATTATATTTAATTTGAATTTCTTGACACAATTGAGTTTCTTTCTTTCCAATATACTAATATTTAATTTTTAAATTTGTTATAAGAAAAATATATAAGCCAATGGGAAGAAAAAAATCTACTCCATAATACAATATCAATATCAAGGCTACATTTAAATGTAAGTACTTATTTCATTTTGCTTAGGGCCAATATGCAATTGCTTGATTTCTTGAGTTTTGCTTTTCAATATTTTGCAATGCATTTAATTGAAGAGAAATTTTCGTAGTGATCTTTGTTTGCATAATTTGTAATGAGGTTAAAGGAGGCTCAAATTGACATATATTTGTGTTATAACAATGTTTTGATGCACATGAATTTTGAAAGTGGAAAATTGAGACATAAAATTCACAAGAAAGTTTGTTTTATATTATCACAGTGAAGAACAATGTAGGAAGCTTTGTAGAAATAGATTGAATTGTTAAATGAGAGTGTCAATCAAGTAGAAAAATTCATGCAAAAAAAATTTGAAATTAAAATGCCTTATTAGACACCCAAGAAAATTTGGAACAATTTTACAATTTGAAAGATAGATCAAACAAGAAAAGTGTGCAAAGGAGGATACAAGTGACCAAGATTGAATGGACCTAAAACATCAAAATTCAAGAGGGCAATATATAAACATGTTCCAACCACATTTATGGCCATCATAATAGTAATAGTTACAAAATATGGTACAAATTTTGATGTTATTCATTATTTCTGGTTATAAAAGGCCCATTAGAGTTACAAGTTCCTATGAAAACTTAGTTAAAATTAACTTGTGAACTTGGTTTATATCAAAAGGAGAACCCAAGTTAAATCACATTCAAGCACATCAACAAGGTACAATAGTATAATTGTAAACATTTGAAGCAAAAACGATTAAATCTAAAGGAGTATCCCACATTTTAAATGAAACTTGTGACAATGCTACAAAAGATGAAAAACACTAACCAACCATTGTTTACCTTTACATTTTAGTTCCAATTCTAAGTGCTATTATAGAATCCATTGTTCTTGAAATTCTTTAATTACCTATAATGATAATTATCAAACAACAAAGTGATGTCCTCAACATCATGCTTCCATACTTGCATAATTACATCCAATAATTCAAACTACAAGAAAGTTGAAAGCTAGTATGGTTGATTGATTGTTGGAACATTCATATAAAAACTAAAGAGTTTTTCAACTAAATCAAACAAGAGCAACCAAACTTCCATATCACATTTTTCCTACTAATTGCACCAATGAATTACAACTTGTGGATGTTATTATATAATGGGGTGAAAGCACACTAAGCCCCCCCAAAATTGTAGTCGCATGTATAATTTTTTTGCAATTACTTTTTTTGGTGATGTTTGGACATCACATCTTGGATTATTTTGGTTTGTTTTAAATATATTTTATTTGCTTTAGACTTCGTCTACTCAATTATTTTGAAAAATTCAATAAACATTGAAAATTTTGAATGTATGGAATATATTTGTGACAAAATAATACCCATCACAAAGTTTGAAAATTTGAATATATATTTCAAAACTAAGGTTGTGAATGGAACTCTTGGGTTAATTGTTTTATGGTGTATGATATTGATATACATTAATTAAATTTAGAACAATTTAAAAATTAAAATTTTTTAAATTAAATTTCATTCAAAAAATGTGTTTTTTTGCATTTGTTTAGTAATGAATGCATAGTAATATTTTATTTTAAAGAGAAAACCACTACCATATTAAAAAGAAGGAGATTTTATAGATGGGCATTGTTTTTTCAATTTTCTTTTGTTTGGTAATGTTTCATGAATCATAAACATGAGACCCTGTGGCCATTGAAAAACTGTAAGTTATATATTCTATGTACATTGATTTTATTCATTCCTCTTCTTCTAACTATTGGATCAAAATAAATTTTGACTCAAAATGAACTTTGAAATAAAAAATGTTGTTGTGCAAATTCTAAAGTATTTTACTTGTGTTTAGGATAACCAAAGGATGCCATCAAGATTTTAACTTATTGTGTACTATAATACTTGTTGTACATCACCTTTTTTGAACAAAAGTGGTTCACCCTTAGTGTGTTTTCACCCAATGACCTTTGAAGCATGTTTTCAAAGTCAATTCCAACACATAAATTGTAGATCTTATCAAAGAGAAAAAATCCAAAATGGACAAGAGTCACACATTGATCTCAAGATGAGTAACATTGAACCTTGAATTTGTGGGTGGTTCCATTCTATCTAGATAGATACAAATGGAAATCATGGAAGAGGTGATAATCAAAGGTTAGGAGGAAACCAAAATTGCAAATTCATTTACATCAAACTTTCAAGTAGTAGCTATGGAAGTTAATGCACTTACTCTCCTTTTCACTTCATTTTAGAAGTGGAAAACAACATTGATGCAAAAAACAATGATGTAATCTAACAAAACCCATTTTTACAATAATGTCAAAGCATTGTTTTAACTTACCTTTATTACAAACACAAGTATTGCCAAAGCAACATCAAGTGGCTGCATAATAACTTCAAATGGTGACAAAGAATCAAGATTAAAACAACAAGCCAAATTCAAGCAAAAGAAATTGATTTGAAATTGGTAGGTAGAACAAGCCAATAAATTCTCCATGCAAATGGCTAGATTTTTTTGATGTTACACTTGTAAACCACATTCCTTTCGTAATTAAGCTTAAGTATTGGATGTAAAAAACCCCTTTTGTGTTGTAGTCATTACAATAATTCATGGTTTTTAAACTATTTAAATTGATTGCCTTATCAATCTAGACTAGTGGATATGTACTTTTTGACTAAAGGCTCATAATATAATGACATCTGTAACATTTGACTAGTCAACTTGATAAGAATGACCTATTTGATTATGTGTCAAATCAAATATCTAGTCAAGATGGTAAAAAATGACATCTTTGGTCAAAATTTCTAAGGGCTTAGTAAAAAAGGACATGCCATTACTTTATATTAGTTAGGTACCCTAGTTATGTCATGTAATTTGGTAGTTCTGTTAAATAGGGTCTGTTTTCACATGGTTAGGTACTTTAGTTATGTTTTACAATTGGAACCCCCATATTTACAAAATTTGTCTACCTAGGTGGCTTGCCAATGTGTTAAATTTAATTACTTATCCATTAATTTTACCATCTAGTAAAGCGACTTGTGGTTTAAGAACCAAATGAAATATTTGTCTATTCGGAGAGGTTCTATTTTTCTTTTGTCATATCAATGTAATTCAATGGTCTAAATGTGAACATGGTTTGTACAAATCCTGTGAATTTGGTTTGTATGTAACATGTGATTAACAATTGTTTCCAAATTTTTGAATGAGACAATCAAACAATTAACAAACAAAAAAATTTGTAATACAACAAAAATGTAATATCTTTCAAGTTTCCTCCATCTTTTAGTGTTCATTTAGCAAATTTTCAATTAATTGAAGAACATATTGAAATTTGGATATTTAGATACATACAACCCACCTAATGTTCATATAATTATTATAATTAATAAAGTAGGATGGGACAAAAAGCTATTGGAAATTGGATCTCTTGATCCCTAGAGAATTGACAAATTTTAATGAAAGACATAATAACAAGGAAAACCAAACCCCCATGCCTTGGGTGAACATAATTTTTGGGACCCAATCATGTCAATCCAAAAGAAAATTGTTTTCATTCATAATATAGGTTTAACTTTCTTGTAAAGTGCCTCCAAGTCTATATTTGAAGTTTCATTATACTTATGTACAATAACAACTTACTTATGTCCTAGATTATATGTTGTCACATGTTGTGCTACCTACCTATTCTACTTTACCTACCTACCTACCTACTTTACCTTACCTACATACCTACCTTAACAACCTACTTACCTACTTAGTTTTGTTCAATAAGAAAATGAATGAAATTTAAAAAGAAGGATCATACCAGCATGTTTGAATTCGTCAATGATTCATATTTCAAAAAAAATATTATAATTAAATTGAAAATTTATAAAATACATTGATTTTGTTGAATATATTTTGAATAAATTTTATTATTATGTTTTTATTTGCTTCATTCGAACAAATTTGAAAAAAAATTTGTCAATTTTGGGATTTTTTAATTGTTGCATAGTTAACAATATAAAAGGAAATGTTGCAAATGTTTTATTAACAAAAGGTTGTAGCTTGGTGGTGAAGGCATTGAGATGAGCTTTGGGGTTCAAACTTGAACAAATCATGTATACAAAATTTGTAATCTTGGTGATGTATATGATGTACATTTACATTGTAAACATGTGGTTATAGGTAGGGTGGTACTTACCTACCGTTTTACCACATAACAAAATATTGACACGTGGAAAAAAAATGCGTTCATATGTTGTCATGTGTTTAATAAATTGCTAGTCAAAATTAATTGCCATTTTGATTGGTTGTATTTGATTAGTAGTCAAATGGGCAATTTAACACATTGATTGGTTAGAAAAGCCATTAGTCAAAAATGTCACCCTAAATGTTGGTCAAGAAAATCTTTATTCAATGAGGACATTGTCAAAATCAACTTGTTCAAAATGGTTAGGTAATCAAAATTTTCACAAGTGTCCAAATGGGGTGCTTTTTGACCAATTTTTTGGTCAAGTAGACCTTGAATTCTTGTAGTGAATGAGAGGTTTTACAACAATTTCTAAAATAGTTGTTGAAGTAGGTCCTTTGATAGGTGTTGACATTTTTTTAACATGAGGCACACAACAATTGTTTCTTTTGTAGGTGTAGTAGTTAGTCTATTTAACAAGGATGATGCAAAGTTCATTCATTCATAGGTTCATACTTTATTCATCATCACATTTATGCATGTGCAAGATATGTTTTCAACACATGATAAATTGTTTACAAAATTCATAAAATTGTGAATGAATAAACTTCACACAATTTTCATTACCAAATCATTGAACATTTGTCATGAAGCATGACCTACTTTCTATAAAAAAAATCATATATGTTTATCATTTGTTTTCTACCTTTGTTTATTTTGAACAAAATGGAATGCTTAATGGTTTGAAATATCAAATTCATATGCTACTTGTTTGACAAGAATTATAAATTATTCATCCAAGGAAGCAAATTATCATATTCTTTTTATAACATCTTTCAAACCCTTGAAAATGAGATTCATCATATGTTCCTTCTTCTTGATTAAGTACTAAAACTAAAAATATAAATAAAATATAAGGTATCAAAATTTGATGTAAACCAAAAAATATAATTAAATTTACAATGGCTTAAATATATTCACATTAAAAAAGTAACAATAAAATGAAACTTTTTTTCCCTTAACTAATACATTGTTTGACACATGTAACGTGAAATTTTAACACTTAGTGTCCCCCTAGGCAAAAGCCTAGGCAATGTAGTCTTGCCTATCTTTACTTTCAAAACTTACATTTTCAAGTCCTTTTAAAAATTTTGACCTTGAAAACTATCTTTGTCTCTATAGTGCTATGTTATGACTCCCCCTCAAAGACCTTCAATTATGTCCAAACCTACCTCACGATATCACATTTACAACCCCCAAACTCTAATCATTTTGGGAAGAAAAAAAAGCCATGTGATGTTATAGAGACTTTAGGTGCCACAAAGATTGACTCAATTTTTTTGGCATCCATGGGCAATAGTTTCTAAAAGACTCAACATTTCCAAAAAAAATTAAATTACCGTCCAACCTACAAAGATCCTATGACATTATTATAGATATGTACACCATCCAAAGCTCTAACCTTTATGGGAAAAAAAAAGGAGATCTTCCTTGTCTTTACACTCAAGGAAAATTTTCTTATGAAAGTTAAGGTGCCTTTGGGGGCAAAGACAACTTGGGTTTTGGTTCAATTCCCTTTCATCACAAAGTGAAACCATAACCCCAATTTGTTTTTGAGAATATAACCTTTCTAACACAAAGTTAGATTAAATTAGTCAAAATTTCAAAAATACACATGCATACTTCATGAAAATTAGGGTTTCACATCTTGGGTTACGATACATACACATGCCTAATAAGATTAGGTTTTCATATGGGCTAACTAACACCAAAGGGGAACTTGTCACACACATTTAGAAACCTTACCTTATGAGGATCGTTGAGCGAGTCCATTGAAGTTTCCCCCCTTGAGGACTTGCATCTTTTGACTTGTTGTGACATGAGAGATTTCATCACCCTATGACGATAATGTGTTATTACAACCATTGAGACCTCTAGAGTGCACAGCCTGAAAAGCATACTTCCCAAAAAGGTTAGCTTAGAAGGCCTAGAGCCATGCACCTAGCTAAGCCTTTTGGGGAGTTTTACTATGCTTCGGGCGGCTTGAAAGCCACCTGAGCTAGCAGCCTTTTCCATTAGGGGTTAAGTTTTGGAAAGAGAGTAGTACATGACTAATAATCGCGACTTTTTCTAGACATAACCACTTCTTCTATTACGTGAGCTTACAACACAAAAAATGTGTTACCTAGGGTAACGCATGAGGTCAAGGGTGTTTTGAGAAGTGGGGATGTGCTCTATGGGGCCAAAGGTAAAGACATTTCTTTCACTTAAGATGGACAAGATTATCAAAGAAAATATTACCACTTAATTGGCTCACTAACCCACAAATATGTTGGGTAACAAGGCTTAACCGATAATGTGTTAATGTTTGTAACCATCCAAGCGGTTCACATTTCATTGGTGAAGGCATAGTTCAATGCCCTAGTATCAGCTTCAAACATGGTTAATGATGGGATGTTTATCATCTAGAGTTCATTCATTGGTCTTGGTTATAGACTCTTTGCACTCATTGTGAACAAAGGAAACAAGGGGTGTGTCAATTACACTGTGACCTTGCCATTTACATTAAAAAGTATCTTAAGGCAAATATCAAAGAAGACTTATGGAAACTCAAATATTTATTTCACCATGCAAAAATATAATCTTCCCCCCAAAAAAAAATCCTCTAAAAGAAACCAAAATCCTTCAAGACATCATAACTCTATAACTAATCTCAAGTCTTAAACACAAGCCAAAATATTATCTTTCAAAAATCCTCATATAAAAAAATAGACCTATTATTATTACCTAGGGGGCCAAAATCCCTTAATATACTATACTCTATAATGAATCTAAACACAATATCCTTGCCAAGGCAAGAGCCAAGGGCGGTTATTTGGGGGACTCCTTGCGCCAAGGGAATTACCCCACGTAAAGCCCAAGTACCCACGTAGTAATTGCTCTGGAATTAAGAATCACAAGGCCCAATGAAGGACCGGAATTCTCGACGCAAAAAATGCAATGGCCGATGATGACTACCCTAGTGACTCCATCTTGGGTCTTGGCTAAGCATCGGTGTTTTTAAAGAAGACAATTTTTTAATTTTTATATAGCCTATTAAGTGGCAATCATAAATAGGAAAAGTGTGTTAAAAATGGTGATCATTCATAGAAATATTTAGCCAAATATGGCTATAATCCATATAGGTATGGAATACAATTAAAAAAAAATCAACCTTCTATATCTATCAGCTACAACCGAGACGGAAAGAACAACAACAACTCATTGACAAAGTGACGAGAAATGGGGAAAAAAAAAAAAAACAAAAACACCAACAAACATTGCTACACACACGCACGCAGGTCCCCCCCCCCAAAAAAAACAAACAAACAAACTCTTGTCAACAACCCAACTTTACTTAAAAGTGTTAGTTATTCCGCCATCCCGACAAGAAAATCCGGACACTATAAAACTGACATCACCACCACTCCGTGATAATCATTGTATTATATCACCGTCGGCCAATAAAAACACTCATTTTCTTTTTCCGAGGACAAGGGAGCCGGCCGTCTATATCGTGAGCACGCACTTGTGGTGCAATGAACGTTCTTTTTGACGAGAGGCGGCTATGGGTGCGGGCCCAAAAACAACGGACACTAGCCACCTGTCCTTATTTGAGATCATAAACGAGATATTAAGACCTCCTGAAGGTACCTTCTTCCTTGTGTGTAGCAATGTTTGTTGGTGTTCTTGTTTTTTTTTTTAACCCCATTTCTCATCACTTTGTCAATGAGTTGTTGTTGTTCTTTCCGTCTCGGTTGTAGC
>Ga0116231_10006791_pt1 | contig 21474 bp, 16 predicted proteins | sample S1TSphgellanicum_2_FD_89695 | JGI IMG/M metagenome (GOLD analysis project Ga0116231, IMG submission 89695) | Host-associated microbial communities from peat moss isolated from Minnesota, USA - S1T2_Fd - Sphagnum magellanicum MG | ecosystem: Host-associated > Plants > Peat moss > Unclassified...
AATATTATAACATAAAATATCAAACAATAATTTATAATATAATAATCACCAATAGTTGTAATATAACATATAATAACCAACAATGATTTATAATACAATAACCATTAATAACCATTCATAAAATAGTCACCAATAAGCCATTAATAGAATAGCCACCAATAAGCTATTAATATAATAGCCACCAATAAGCCATTAATAGAATAGCCACCAATAGCTATTAATAGATTAATCACGAATAGCCATTAATAGAATAACCACCAATAACCATTAATAGAATAGCCACCAATAACCATTAATAGAATAGTCACCAATAGCCATTAATAGAATAGCCACCAATAGCCATTAATAGAATAACCACCAATAGCCATTAATAAAATAGCCACCAATAGAATAATTACTAATGGCCATTAATAGAATAACCACTAATAATTATTAATAAAATTACCACTGAAAAACATTGATAGCCACAAATAGAATAGGTATTAATAGCCATTAATAACCACTAATAACACTAATAAAAGAACAACCAATAGCCATATATTATAATTGCTTAAGATTGCCAAAAATAATTTAAGGTGAAATAATTTATAGTAAATAAAAATAACTTAAGGTGAAATAACTTTCAATAGTCAAAAATAACTTATAATAGCTACAAGTAGTCTAAATTAAAATAATTTACAATAGCCAAAAATAACATAGAATTAAAAAAAAACTTACAATAGCTAAAAATAGCCTAAGGTGAAAGAAAGTTAAAATAACCAAAATTAATTTATAATAACTGCAAATAGTCTAAATTGAAATAATCTACAATAGCAAAAAATAACATAGGATAACCCAAAAAAATTACAATAGCTGAAAATAACCTAAATTGAAATAAATTAAAATAGTCAAAAATAATTTAAAATAACCAAAAGTAGCCTAGGGTGAAATAGCCAAAAATAACCAAAAATAATTGAGAATAGCCATAAATAGCCATAAATAATGTAAGGTGAAATAATTTAAATTAATGAAAACTAGTCATATAATAATTGAAAGTAGCTTAACAAAGGTAGTATTATTATATTAACAAAAAAATCCATTTATTAAAATTTTTTTTTCAAAAGAATGGTCATTGAAATGTTATTGAATAATGATATTCAACTTTTTTTTTTGTTCAAATGATTTTAAACTTTCAAACGGAAATAAATGTAATTATGTACATTATTGAATTTTTAAAAAAAGTAAACTTGAATCATTTCATTTGAACAAAATCTCAATAAAATATGAATTTTCAAAGTTTATGTTTTTGTAATGTTTAAAATGAACTATTTGATAAATAAAATGTAATGTAACATATTATCACAAGAGTGGTGGCTTGATGGTAAGGGTGTTTGCCCTCATTTCAACGGTCAAGGGATCAAACCTCATGGGTGGTGTTGTGTGTGGTCAACAATGGTATGTTGATCTAATATTTTCTTATCGAATTCCTAGGCTAGGTGCCTAGGTTGATTACATGGCCTACCTACCTACCTAGGCTAGGTTTTTAACCTAACGTAGGTAGTGACGCATGTCAATAAATAATAAGCTTAAAAAAAATGAAATTATCAATAATATTTTATATTAAATAATTAAATTTTAACTAATTTCCATACTGGTTAATTAATTAACTAGTAAGTGAATGGTTTGGTAAATTTCTATTTCATTTGAAAATAACCTTGTTTCACTAGGTACTAGTGAAACAAGTAATTGTCTATAGCAACTGGTCCCCGTTCACTAGGGGGTTAAACAATTTCACTAGGTGAAAATGTCCAAATTCACTCAAAAATCTAGTGAAACCTAGAGTGAACTAGGACGCATTTCCTAATAGTGAATGGATAATGAAAATCAATATTTTGAAAAAAAAAAGTCCAAAAATCTTCATAATGCCATGTGTTAGATTTTAATAAATGGATGACAATTAATGACATCAACACGACATCATGGATGTAGTTATAATGGAATTTAATAATAGTTGAAAAGGAATTGTTTTGATTGGGTTGCATTGTATATATGGTGAATTGCAACTCTACAACTCATGCAACTTGTTTGTTAACACTCACAACAGATAAATATAGTGAGTTGCAAGTGTCCTTTTACAATTTAAAAATTGAGTTGTAAGGTTAATTGCAAAACACCCCTTTTTCTCATAGTGGTTGGACCCTAGATATTGGTGGCCAACTATGTACAAATATGTGCATGATTTTTACAGATCTTGTGATGCATGTCAAAGAATAGGAGGATTGGCAACTCAAAGTCTTGCAAAACTAGCCATAAATCTTCTAGAAGAACCATTCATGAAATCGAGATTTGATTTTGTGGAGTTAATTAAGCTAGCAAGAAGATATACATGGAACAAATATGTTCTTTTTATCACAGATTATGCTACCAAATGGGTGGAAGTAAGAGCATTGAGAATTAATATTGCAATAATCACATCAAAATTTTGTATGAGTGCATATTAACCAGGTTTGAATGTCCTTTGACTATAGTCATAGGTTAGGGAGTTCATTTCATTAATGATGCCATCAAGTATTTGACAAATCATTTTCTATTGAAACATGTGAGTTCCACAACTTATTATTCTCAAGGGAATGGTTAGGTTGAGTCTACTAACAAGGTGCTTGGGACACTATTGATTAAGTTAGTGAGAATATAATAGATTAGGATGAACATCTTTCTATAATGTTATTTTCATACAAAATTGCATACAAAGTAGCAACAGGGTATACACTATATCAATTAGTGTATGGATTACATCCATTGATGACCACCATGTACATAATGTTAGTTGCTAGTGGAAATGAAAGAGAGAGTATTCTTGTGAAAGTTTTAACTAGTAGAATTATAAAGATGGAAAAGTTGTAGGAAGCTAAAATGTAGGCTACATAAACTATAGGAATTTAGCAGAGGAATAGAGCATTACGGAAATAACAAAAGAATCTAGAAAAATAGTTCAATTTTGGTGATTATGTTTTGTCTTTTCCAAAGGGCAATAAGTCACACCTAAGGAAGTTTACTAGGAAATGGTTTGGACCATACAAAATACAATATCCGTTGCCAAATAACACTATGTTATTGGTGATAATTGAAGAGTTTGAGACTAACCTTGTGTTGGTTAATGTGAATAAGTTCAAACCTTACAAATACATGGAATTTAAAGTTCACAAACAAGAACAATAGATGTTAATATATTGGGAACAAAGTGAACTTTAAGTGGAAAATTCTAATATGAAGGAGGAAGATGAAAAATAGATGAAAGATCTTGCGATCAACATAATATTGATTTTTGATATACAAATGACTAATAAATCTATGAGTAATAACTATAAAAATGAGGGATTTGGGATCCAAAGATTTGAGGATGATTTGTTAGGGGTATCAGCTGAATCAACAAAGGTATTTGCCCAATCATTAAGGGTATTTGCGCAATCATTAAATTTGTTGGTATAGTCAATAGATGTATTGTCATAATCAATAGATGAATTGACATAGTTAATAGATAAATGGGCACAATTAGCATAAGGCATACAAGGCAAATGAGGTGGAGTTAGTCTAATTAACGTAGGGACATTATGGGTGTGGACTAATCAGAAGATGGAATTTGAGGTGTTAATTTTTAATGATGAAGCAAAATGTTTACATGTGGTTGTATAAGGGTCACATAAATTCATAATGATGGGCTATATTAATTATAAGGATCATGAGTTAATTAAAAGACAACGAGTAGGTAAAAAAATGAATGTGACCGATGGGATGTTCAAGGATGAAAAAAAAAAACGGGTAACTATTGAAAACAATTTTTGTTTGTTGCTTGAAGTTGTGAATGTTTTCAAAATTTTGGAATTCAAAGTAACATGAATGTAAAGAGTGCGATTGAAAAACTACAAAAAATAGAAAAGGAAAAGGAAGCTCAAAAGAGTGAGCACAGATGGAGGCAAGACGAAGAAGCGATATTGTTGAAAAGAATAGAAGCAAAGAGGAGTTAAGAAGAGTAGAGCATGAAGGCATGTTGAATATTTAGCCATTGGATCAATAATAACTCACATGTCATCATTACCATGTGGATTTGCCAAATGGACATTCAACAATAGTATCTTTGTTTAATTCAACATAAATATAGAAATCTACCAAGGTTGGTGCGCCATGTGTTGAAGCAAAAAAATGTTTTTTGGCACCTTTATTCAGAATCTTGCCTTTAGTTTTAGACATGTCTTATGTGGCATAATATTATTTGTTAGCATAAGCATATTCTACATTGCCACATAATTTGTGGCCATTGTAATGGGAGACAAGTTAAACATATAGTTGTAACATGAACTTGTTAACAAAACACAAGTGGTACAAATATAATAATTATTTATACAATAGAAAAATCTTTTAACAAAAGATATTTCAACCATTCTAACAACATTATTATGAAAACACATTGAAAAATTGATTCATAGTTTGTAGATGTATCCTAAAAGGGTTAGGTAATTAAAGGCATCACTATAGGAATCTAAGAAGAGAATGTGAAAAATTGACAAGTACATTGTTATGAATACCTATCTACAACCTATCAATGCCACTCTCCATATAAAATCTAATTCTTGTTGTGATTAAATGCAATAGGTTTATGACCGTTGTTACACATGTAAAAATATTATTATAATGTAATGCAAACCACATTGTAATTATTAGAAAGGAGGGTATTTAATCCATGAGTTTTCATGCACACATTATTAATGTGGTGCCGTGAAATTTTTGCACAAGTTTTTTGCTTTCAATTGCTTTGCTCCATTTTGAAAAAGATAATAGACATGGCTTGTTGAACTCCTCAGGACTTAAACTTATTCCCTGTTGTTAGGAAGAAAGAAATGAAATCCATTGATGCAGAATACCAAGTATAAGTTGGATATTAGGTAGTAAGGAACCATTTGTAGGACTACAAAATCTATGCGATAATGATTTGTATGTTTGATGAGGACTTTCTAAACAATTTACTATAGCTTCCAAGAAATAATCCATGGCTAGCACACCTGACAAATTGGAATTACAAAATTTTACTCTTGAAGCAGTCTGATTATCTATTGGGATTTGTGTCTCCAAATAAGTATTCCCTCAAGATCACCATCAACAAAAAGTGGCCAGATAACCAAAGTGACCTAGAGGAAGACGAGTACAAATCACTAACATTTGATTATTGCAAGGACACAAACACAATGGTACCACTTGTGAGAGTAGGCCTTTAAATGCCACCTAGAATGCAGGGATCTTGGAATGACAATGACACCAAAAATGCCAAAAGTTGTGATAGAATCATGCAAGGGAATGGACAATGAACCAAGTCCAAACGTCAAAGGTTTTCCATAATAGTACCATAGACGAAGCCATTGACATCAATGACATTTCAAAACCATGAGAAAATATTTTAAAACTATAGGATTGTCATTTGCAAGACCTTGAAATGAACCAACATTATTGAAATGAAAGAGACGAGTTGGTGCAATATGTGTATTTGTCTATGTGTGTTTGGTTCTTTGATCATGGCCACTTGACAAGCAATGCATTTAAAATTTTCTTTTAGGAATTAACAAATGAAAGTTATGTTTGCTTGAACAACTACAACCAAAAAAAACCATAGGGAAGTAATTTGCAAGACCATTAAATGAACGAACAAATCCAACTAGAAATTTAATTTTTTTTGTCCACTATAATCTTGCAAATTTGTATTTAAATTAAGTTAGGATGGAAATTATATTCAATGTATGAAACATATTTTAGATAAAACAATTGACACCAGATTCCATAGAGATATGTTGAATATCAACGCAATGTCGAATATAGAAGGAGAGATGAAATATGTATGGCCATTTATAAATAATACAATTGGGAAATGGCTTCAAATATAATGAAAATTACATTCATAATTGGAAACCACACCCCACACAAGATTGATTTCAACTGCAATAAATATATAAAATAAAATTCCATCTCCTAATGTGGTTATTCACTATTTAAATTTGAAATTCATTATCAAGTAGCCACAAACTTTATTGGAAATTGTTATGTATTGGTATATATTTTTTAGGTATTGTTTAAGTATTGTTAGGTATAATTCCCCACTACAAGGCACAATAATCGTTAGAAATATTGACAATATGAATAATTGTATACATTTGTGTGTTAGATTATTAAATTGATAAAATTGAAAGGATTGATTTTATACCAATAGAAACATTTTGATATAAGTGACATCAACATAAGTTATTTTTTAAAATCTCCAATTCTATAATTTGAAATATGTTTCCAAAAAAATGTACATTGGAACCTTGGATAGAGATATTCTTAAACATTGAAAAAATGAAGAAAACATATAATCTCTATTTGGCATCCATATAGTGTGTACAACCCAATATGGAATTCCAACTGTAAATAACCCAATTTTCTTGCAAAATTTCACAGATGAAAAGGACGGTTTGATTTAACATTCCCAAGAATCATATAAAGTTTAAGATCATTTTGAAAGCAATGATAGATTAAATTATCTTCCAAAGAAGTAAAAAGTTTAAAATTCTCTTAGAGAATAAATTGTTTTTATGAGGACAATTTATGAAACTTTGGATTTTCCTTTATGTGTGTTTCAATCATTATAGGGTAGAGGTCATTCTTACAACCCAAATTATTTAATGTGGAAACCTATGAAAAAACAAAGAACACCTAGAGAACATGGAATTGCATGGGTAGAATATACAACTAACCCCATAACTAGGATTGAAATTAGAGAGGGCATTCCAATAGATAAAATTATATTATTAGTCTTGTTTGAAAAAGTTTTTTCCAACATTGTGGTATGTACAAGCTTTGACACAAATAATACAAGTGTTCCAAGAAGATGATTTAAAAGGAGCTTTGAGTGAAAATTGACATAAAAGGAAATTTAGGGCAAAACATAAAAACATCATTAAAGTTCCACCAAACCTTAAGACCACCCAACAAGTTCATAAACCTAGTGATCCACCCTTGAGCTCAAAAACAAATCTTAAACATCTTCTAATGCTTCATCATTGATGAAAGCTCCAACTCTTAGATGGTAACCTTGGGAAATTATCCGTGAAGGAGGTGAAGCCAAGGACTCTAGAGCCTCGACATATGATGGTAATGGAAAAGAAATGGTAGGATCTTAAAGCATCTCATCCTCCCCAAATGAAAGCAAGTTTTTTGGTGGAGAAGACATTTTGTAAATAAAAAGAAAGGAAAATATGAGGCACACAATAGAAAGAACTAAAGGAATGCATAATATTGATGCAAGTGGACAACTTACTCATAGTCAAACAACCTCTTAGAACATTTTTTAACAAAAAAGTCAATATCAAAATTGAACATGTTCAATGTTAGGCTCGAGCATGGCCATTTCAACAAGAAGCTTTAGCACCTCCATAAAAACCTCCATATCTAACTCCAAAGTCAAGATGTGGCACTCGAGGTTTTGACATGCCTTGATAGTGTTGCCCGCAAGGTGAAAGATGGTTAGACAAATTTTTTAATGCAAAGATTGTGAATGAATTTTTTGAGGAAAAACACATACATGTGGATGCAAATAAATCCGCAACAGAACATCATGTCTTGGAAAAAACATCAATTAAGGCTTAAATAGTAACATGATGCATTTCCTTTGTGGCCTTAAAGGGTTTGTTAGCCTTGGATATAGACATAAAGGCCCTATCCATCCAATTATATAATATGTCTTCATTTTAAACATCAATAAAGTTGTTCACAAATTCATTGGATGGTGAGGATAAGACAAATCTCCTAATGCTTAAAGAATTCACATTGGGGGCCTTAATAAGAAGAATTGCACGACTGAAGAAAGTATTGGAAACAACTTGAAAACAAACAAGAAATGAAAGATTCAAGGTTCATGAAATGGAACCATTGTATTAACTAATAAGAAGAATACAAAGGTTGTATGCTTCAAATGCTACAATCACAAAACTATGACTTGTAATAAGTAACAAAGCTTGAAGGTTCTATGTGCATTCAAAAACCATGAAAGGAGAGAATGAAAAACTACTCAAAACCATTCCATTATATACTATCTCCTAACCTTAAAGTAGTCGCCACTTAACCCTAACTTAGCCACCACCAAACCTTAACCCTAGTTGCCACTTAATCCTAACCTAGCCACCACCAAACCCTAACCTAGCCGCCACCAACCCCTAACCTAGCCGCCACCAAACCCTAACCCTAGTTGCCGCCTAACCCTAGCCGCCGCCAAGCCCTAAGTGGTTTCCACTTCTAAATCCCAACCTAACTACTACAAGGATGTGAATATTATTCATCCTTTTGATGAATGTTTAACACATTCATCAATATTGAGAATTAAAAACAAATAATATTTTTAACACTCCCACTCTATGAAGTTTCTAATCCGAACATGGTTATCAATTTGTTATATCGTTCTTTTGGTAATGCTTTAATAATCACATCTATCACCATGTCCTCTGTTGAACAATATTCGAAAGTAATTTCATCATTTTCAACACGTTCTTGAACAAAATGATGTTGCACATCAATGTGCTTTGTTCGAGCATGTTGCATGGGATTCTTTGTCAATGATATTGCATCTTGGTTGTCACATTGAATCACCATCGCCTTCTTCTCTTTCATGTACCCTAATTCCTTCATGAACTTTGTCATCCATATGGCTTCCTTGGTAGCTTGCGTATTTGCCATGTATTTGGCTTTAGTCGTTGACAAAGTGATTGTGGGTTGTTGTTTGCTACTCCAAGAAATGGCTCCACCTCCCATCATGAATACAAACCTTGTGGTGGATCTCCTATCCTCAAGGTCACTGACCCAATCTGCATCACAATATCCAACCAAATATTGGGGTGGCTTGGGGTGGTAATCTTCCAAAGCGTAATTTGAATTGCAAAATGCCTTGCAAGTATCGAAAAATATGCTTGACCATAATCTAATGTTCTAGGCTTGGATTGGCCATGTGTTGACTCACCACGCTTATTATTGGATATGCCAAATCCGGCCGAATACACACCATGGCATACATCAAGGATCCCACAACTTGTTGATAAAGAGCCTTCACCATCTCAACATCCTTGTTCTTTTTCCTCTTCAACTTTGTTTTAGGATCAAGTGGCATTCCGATGGCTTTGCAATCCTCCATGCGAAAGCATTTGAGAATCTCCTTGAGATACCCAATTTGGTTGATGTAAAAAAAATGTTGTGCACGATCCCTTTCCACTTCCATGCCAAGGAAGAAATGCAAGTCGCCAAGATCTTTCATTTCGAACTTTCGAGAAAGTTCTTCTTTCACTTGCAAAAAGCTTATCCTTATTATTGCACACTAAGATGAGATCATCGACATAGATGACAATGAAAAATTTGACATCTTCAACTTGTGCAACGTACACGCTAAAGTCCGCATCACTCCTCACAAACTTGATGCTTTTAAAAAAAACATCTAATTTTTGGTTCCAAGCCCTTGGAAATTGTTTCAACGCGTACAATGACTTGTGAAGTTTACACACAAGATGATCACCTTCTTGTATGAATCGTTTAGGTTGTTCCATGTAGATTTCCTCTTCAAGGTCTCCATTAAAAAATGCGGTTTTGACATCCATTTGATGAATCTTCATGTCTTCAATGGCCACTAGCGCAAGGATACAACAAATTGACACGATCTTTGCAACAAATGCAAAAGTTTCATTGTAATCAACTCTAAATGTTTGGGTGAAACCTCTTGCCATAAGTCTGGCCTTATAACGTTCAATTTCACCATCAACCCCATGTTTGATTTTGAACACCCATGTGCAAGAAATGGGTTTCCTATTGTTAGAAATACTATTTGTTTCTAATTCCCAATGTTGATGAATGTGTTAAACATTCATCAAAAGGATGAATAGTATTCACATCCTTGTAGTAGTTAGGTTAGGGTTTAGAAGTGGAAACTACTTAAGGCTTGGCGGCAACTAGGGTTAGGGTTTGGTGGCGGCTAGGTTAGGGTGAAGTGGCGACTACTTTAGGGTTAGGAGATAGTATATAAGGGAGTGGTTTTGAGTTGTCTTTCATTCTCTCCTTTCATGGTTTTGAGTGCACGTAGAACCTTCAAGCCTTGTTAGTAATTGCAAGCATAGTTTTATGATTGTAGCATTTGAAGCATACAACCTTTGTGATTTCTTGTTAGTTAATACAATCATTCCATTTCATGAACTTTGAATGTTTCATTTCTTGCTTCTTTTCAAGTTGTTTCCAATAGGTTATGGGCCCACACTAAACAAAAGAAAGGACATTGTGTTAGAACAAGAAATAGTCAAGGGTTTCGCTTGTATAACATAGAAAGGGAGAATCTTTTTGAGGGAAGGCTTTTAGTTTGCAAGGTTGCAAAGAAAGTAGGAGTCCATTTCTAAGTGAGTGGGAGGTGTGGAAAAGATTTCTTCAAAGTGTTGTAAGTTTTTCAAGCGTGAAAAACTTGTTTTTCAAGTTTTTTGAAAGTATCAAGTTTCAATGTGAAAGTGTGTGGAAGAAAGTTGTTCGATTCATTGAAAGTTTGAGGTGCGTGGAAGAAAGGTCTTTGAGTTGTTGAAAGTGTGAAATTTGAAGTGTGTCAAAGAGAGTTTTTTGCATTATGGCAAGTTTCAAGTGAAATTTCAAGCTTGTGTAATAAAAGATTTGCAAGTGCTATAAGTTTTTTCTTTTCAAGTTTACGTGAGGGGTCAAAAATTTCTTCCAAAGCTTTCAATCTTTTGAGAGAATGTTTGTTGTAACATTTGTGTTCAAAATGTCTTCTTTTCAAATGGAATCCTTGAAAGTCATGGAAAAGTTTGATGGTGCCAACATTCACCTTTGGAAGTTTAAAATGCGCATGATGTTTTCTAAACATGGGCTTTGGAAATTTGTTGATGGGAGTGCCACCTTGCCAAGTGAAGAAATTGCAAGGGCCGATTACAAAGAGAAAGAGACAAAGGCTTTTGCATTGCTTTGTGAACATCTCACGGATGCCCAACTAGCACACATTCAATATTATGATAATGTGAGAAATGTGTGGGAGGTTTTTTGTGATGTGCATGAAGCTAAGACAATTGGTAACAAATTGTTCCTTTAAAGGAGATTCTTCACCATCAAAATACAAGAAGGAGATGACGTGTTTATGCACATTAACACGGTGAAAGCCCTTGCGGACCAACTACATTTCATCGAGGTGAACATTACGAATGAAGATGTTTTCATGGTACTCCTCATGAGCCTTCCTCCATCCTTTGATAACTTAATCATAAGCTTGGAGTCAATGTCCATAAAAGATGTAGACCTTCAATTCATTGTAACAAGGTTGCTTCACAAAGTGTCCAAAAGAAAAGAATGTGAGAGTTCCTAGACTTACGCATTAGTGAATGAAACTCACAAGTCAAACGAAAAGCTTTGTTTCTATTGTAAGAAACCTGGACATTTTGGGAAAAATTGTTTGAAGAAGAAAAATGATGAAAAAAAAAAAGTTAATCAAGCTTGTGAAGATCACGAGCAAATGTTTATTTCAGCATTGAGTGCCAATGATCATACCACGTATGATTAGATTGTTGATTTTGGTGCAACACAACACATGACATTCGAACAAGAATGGTTTACCACGTACGAATGCATTTCCCCAAGGAAGGTGTTCATGGGCGATGACAACCATTGGCAAGGGGAACATCAAAGCCACAATGCAAGTGGGAGGCAAATTGACACACACAACCATGACCCAAGTTCTTTATGTTCCAAAAATGAAGAATAGTTTCATTTTGGTGAGTAAACTCATTTCCGAAGGTTTCGAAGTGGAGTTTGACAACGATGGTTGTAAGGTCAACGATGCTTAAGGAGTTGTTGTGGCGGAAGCACAAAGGGACAAGAACATGTACCTTCTTAATGTGAATGTGCATAAGGACACGACATACATTACAAATTCTTTGGAAGAAGGTGCGATGCTTTGGCATGAAAGACTTGGCCATCTCAACATGGCAAGCCTTAAGGAGTTGGATGCCATGGTGGATGGCATGAATTTGAAAGAAGTGCCATTGCATCACATTTGTGAAGGATGCATCAAAGGTAAACATCAAAGAACATCATTTCCCAAGGATGGAACAATGAGGGCTTCACAACTTTTGGAGATTGTCCACATCGATGTGTGTGGGCCAATGAGGACTACATTGCATGGTGGAGCGCAATACTTTCTCATTTTCATTGACCATTTCTCAAGGAAAACTCATGTCTATCTTTTGAAGGCCAAAAGAGAAGTGTTTGAAAAATTTAAACAATACAAGGCGTTGGTGGAGAACAAAATTGGTCACAAAATCAAAGTGTTACGTTTTGACAACAAAGGATAATTTGTGTCTAAGAAGTTTGACGCATTTCTTGCGAAATGTGGAATTCAACAACAAACAAGTGCACCCTATTCCCCACAGCAAAATGGTGTTGCAGAACATGCCAATAGAACCATTAGGGAATGTGCAAGAAGCATGATTCTTGCACAAGGGTTGGAACTTGAATTTTGGGGCAAAGTGGTGAACACAGCAATGTGCATCAAAAATCGATGTCCAACCAAGGCTCTTGATTCCAAGACCCCTCAAGAAGCATGGAGTGGTAGGAAACTTGATGTGTTTCATTTGAGAATTTTTGGTTGTAAAGCCTTTGCACATGTCCTTGATGAAAAAAGGACCAAATTAAAGTCCATGTCCATGCCTTGTGTGTTTTTAGGATATTATGAAGGCACCAAAACGTATTGCTTGATGTGTGTAGAAACGAAGAGAATCATCAAAAGTAGAGATGTCATGTTCATTGAAGGGTCAAAGGAAATAGGTGGTGTATTCCATCCCGAAAAAGAAGAAAATGTAGTTGTGCATGAAGTTGATGGAGAAAAACCATTGACTTTTAATCAAAATACACCTTTGAATGAAACAAAAATGGAAGGTGTGCAAAGTGAATCCATACTAAGTTCTTCATCCGAAGAAGAATTTGTTGTTTCAAATGATAACCCATTTAATGAACCTTCACAAGATGTGTCGAGGGAAGACCTCAAAGGCAATGAAGGGAATGGCCTCGGGATTGGTGGATTGTTACCAAAGAGGTGGAGTGCGCCACCGTTGCATTTTTGGAAGAGCCCCAAAATATTGAAGAAGCATTGACATGTGAAAATTCTAAGGAGTGGGAGTGTGCAATGCAAGAAGAATATGATTCCTTCATGACAAACAACACATGGACTTTGGTAGCACTTCCTACTAGTAGGAAACTTGTTTCTTGCAAATGGGTGTTCAAAATCAAACAAGGCACAAATGGGGAGGTGGAACGCTACAAGGCCAGATTAGTGGCAAGAGGTTTTACCCAAACCTACGGAGTGGATTACAATGAAACTTTTGCGTCGGTCGCAAAGTTTACATCTATTCGTTGTATTCTGGCATTGGCGGCTTTGGAAGACATGGAGATCCATCAAATGGATGTGAAAACTGCATTTCTCAATGGCGAACTTGAAGAGGAGATTTACATTAACAACCTCAAGGGCTCCTGCACCAAGGAGGTGAATATCTTGTGTGTAAGCTTCACAAGTCCTTGTATGGTTTAAAATAATCTCCAAGGGCATGGATTCAAAAGTTAGATGCGTTTCTCAAAAGCATCGAATTTATGAAGAGTGAGGCTAATCCTAATGTGTATGTTGCACAAGTGGGAGATGTGAAGTTTTTCATTGTGGTCTATGTGGATGACCTCATTTTGGTGTGCAACGATCACAACAAACTTTTGCAAATCAAAGAGGAACTAAGTCAAAAGTTTGAAATGAAGGACTTAGGGGAGTTGCATTTCTTTTTGAGGATGGAGGTGGAAAGGAATCATGATGAATGACGCCTACACATCAACCAAATCAAATACCTCAAGGAAATATTGAAGCGTTTTCGAATGGAGGAATGTAAACCCATTGAGTGAAGTTACAAAGGAATGCGAACGGAAATGATGAATCAAAGGGATTTCCATATTAACAAGCGGTTGGGTCCTTGATGTATGCCATGTTGTGCACATGACCGGACTTGGCATACCCAATAAGTTTGTTGAGTCAACACATGGCGAACCCTAACATGGAGCATTGGATGGCCGTGAAATGAATCTTTCAATATTTGCAAAGTACGTTGCAAATGAAACTACAATTCAGTGCAACACCATCCAAGGAAGTGTTTGGATATTTTGATGCGGATTAGGGTGGTGATCTTGAAGATAGGAAGTCCACCACATGGTTTGTTTTCATGATCGGAGCTGGTGGAACCATTTTTTAGAGGAGCATACGACAACCTACAATAGCATTGTCCACCATTGAGGTGGAATACATGGCGAACACACAAGCCACAAAAAAAGCCATATGGATAACAAAATTGATGATGGATTTAGGATACATGGAGGAGAAGAAAATGATGGTGATTTGATGCGACAATCAAGGTGCAATATCATTGACCAAGAATCCCACCCACCATGCACGAACAAAACACATTGATGTAGAACATCATTTTGTTTGAAAACGAGTTGAAAATGGAGAAGTTCGATTTGAATATTGTCCAATGGAACACATGGTGGCGGATGTCCTTACCAAGGCATTATCCAAAGAATGACATCATAAGTTGATAAACATGTTAGAATTAGAAACTTCATAGAGTGGGAATGTTAGAAATACTATTCGTTTATAATTTCCAATGTTGATGAATGTGTTAAACATTCGTCAAAAGGATGAATAGTATTCACATCCTTGTAGTAGTTAGGTTAGGGTTTAGAAATGGAAACTACTTAGGGCTTGGCAGCAGTTAGGGTTAGGGTTTGGTGGTGGGTAGGGTTAGGCAACGGCTAGGGTTAGGGTGAAATGGCAACTATTTTAGGGTTAGGAGATGATATATAATGGAGTGGTTTTCAATTGTCTTTCATTATCTCCTTTCATGGTTTTGAGTGCACGTAGAACCTTCAAGCCTTGTTAGTAGTTGCAAGCCATAGTTTTGTGATTATAACATTTGAAGCATACAACCTTTATGATTTTTTGTTAGTTAATACGATTGTTCCATTTCATGGAACTTGAATGTTTCATTTCTTGCTTGTTTCCAATAATATAAATACAAATTTTCATGATTATAATGGGCAAGAAATAATTCAACTTCTAGTTGGATTTGTTAGTGTGTTTGATGGTCTTGCGGTGACATTTCTATGGTTCTCATATGGTTGTAGTTGTTCAAGCAAATCAAGAATTTCATTTGTCAACTCCTAAAAGAAAATTTGATGTTTTTTTAAATGGCATTCATTTGGTTCAAACACATTTTAAAACAAACCTCATTTGTAACAATTTCAAATGTTGAATTGATAATAATGGGCAATAAAAAATTCAACTACTGGTTGATTAAATATCTGAAAACGCAATCCTCCTCAAGGGGCCATGATTGAAAAACTGAACACACACAAACAAATACACATTTTGCATTAGTTCGACTCCTCCATTTCATTAATGTTGGTTCATTTGATGGTTTTGCAAATGACACTCATATAGTTCTTTGCTACTTTCCTATGGTTCTAAGATGTGATTTATGTAGAGACATCTATGGTAATATTGTGGCTAGCCATTGATGCTTGGACTTGGTTTGTCATCCACTCCCCTACATGATTCTACCATAGCTTTCGACATTTTGGTGTCATCGTCACTCCAAGATCCTTGCATTTTAGGTGGAGTTTAAAGGCGTCATCACATATGTCTCCTTGTAATAAACAAATGTTGGTGATTCATATTCGTCTTCTTCTAAGTCTCTTTCGTTCTCTAATCACTTTTTGTTGATTATGATCTTGATAGAATATTTATTCGGAGACACAAATCCCAATAGATAATCGGATTGCTTCAAGAGTCAAGTTTTCTATTTCCAATTGTTGGGTGTGTTGGCCACAAATTGTCTCCTAGTGGGTGTAATAAGTTGTTGAAAAAGTCATCATCAAACATACAAATCACTGTCGCATAGATTTTGTAATCCTACAAATGGTTCCTTTGTGCCCAATATATAACTTTTGCTTGGGTGCAAACAAGATACAACGAGCCAACATGATTATTGAAAAAAACGGATTATATGTTTTTTTCCGGCAAAAAACTTTTTCATAGAATGAATTTTGGAACATTTTTTTTTGCAACTTGTTATAATAAATGCTTACAATGGTCCAAGTACATGACATGGTTTTTGCTTCATCATTTTTGAATAAATATGAATTTTGAAAGTGTCTTAATTCCTTGTAAATTTAGTGTTTTGTTTTTAAAAATGATAATAATTTCAAATCATAACCAATTTCTTTTTTTTTTACATTTTTATGTTTTCTTGTATAATAAATTACAACTTTTCTTTACACATCATGTACATTTAATCCCATTTATGTGTGGCAAAGGACTTTTGAAATTTTAAAATTCTAAATCAATTTTGGAAAGGTTTTTGAATTTTTATAGTTTTAGAATTCCACATATTTGAAGGTATGAGTGTTTTTTTTAATGTGGTTAATAGGTCTTTATCCTTTTAATTTTTTCCCCATCAAATGTGTTTTATTATATGAGTCCTTTTGATAATCCTTTGTAAAATTGATTCATGTCTAACATGTTGCTATGCACTTTTAAAGGTCTTAAATCAAAAATTAAACTTAAAATTTCATTAAATGGATTTTTAGTTTGAATTCCTTGACATTCATATGAGTGCAAAGGCAATAACTTGCCATGATTGCCATGGCTTTAAATGGTAAAGCATAAATATTTATCCAATTTTGACTATTTTTCTTTACAATCTAACACCACTTTTGGCTTGTTGTATTATGACTACACCCACTTAGTATTTTGCATCGATGGATTCCATCTCTTTCTTCCCAATAGCAGGGATGTACAAGTCTAAATCCTAAAGACAAATCATGTTTGTTGTCTTTTTCAAAATAGAGCAAAGCAATTGAGAGTGGAAAACTTGTACAAAAAACTCATAGCACAACAAATGAACATGTTGTTATTGATTATATGTGCACGAAAATTTGCAGATTAAATACCCATTTTTCGAATAATTAGAATGTGGTTTTCATTGGAATATAATAATTTCTTAATATCAGTAACAATGCCCATAAACCTATTCAATTTAATGACAACGATAATTAGATTTTATATGCAGAGTGCCATCGCTAGATTCTAGAAAGATATCCATTATAATGTACTTGTCAATTTTTCATTTTTTTATTTTTCACATTCCTACAATGATGTCTCTAGTTACATAACCCTTTGTAGGATACATTTGCAAACCCTACATCAAATTTTTAATGTGTTATTAAAATAGTTGTTTCACAATAATGTTGTTAAAATAGTTGAAATATCTTTTATTAGAAGATTTTTGTATTGTATAAATAGTTATAATATTTGACCACCAAAATATCTATCACCTATGTTTTGTTGACAAGTTCATGTTTAGCTTGTCCCCCATTACAACAACCATGAATGACATGGCAAAATATTTGAGTATTCCCTTGGTAATGTAAAATATGTTTTTTCTATCAGATAATATTTTGCCATGTAGGACATGTCTTGGGAGTGTGGGGGTTCATTCCCTCAACTTTTTTGCATTCCTAGGAGCATGAAATGTGACTCTCAGGTTCATTCTTGGCCTGCACCTTCGTAAGCCCTTGCCTTGGTCGCAAGCCCAAGGTTAGGGTTGCGACAGAAACCATGCGATTGTATAAACCCTATGATTGTGGAAGGTGATGTAGTTCAACCATATGATCTTGACAACTTTATAAATGAAGGTTGAGATTTTTTCAAATTACACCCACACAATTAAAATCGATTTTCAATGGATAGTGACATGAAGTTCAACTTTTGTGTTTTCCCTCCATCAAATGTTAAAATGTGCATGGCACTTGATTTCTACCACTAACCTATATCTACGATTTATTTGGTCCCATTTTACATTTTTGGCCTAGTCCTTATGATTGATGAAACCTTAACAAACTTTATTAAACAAAGCACCCAACAAAAGGGGAAAAAAAAGGAACAAAGAGAGAAGACCCCAATTTGAACCAAAAGAGCAAAAACCAAAGAGGGCCACTAAGGGGCAAGGAATAAATCATGTTTGAAAGCCCCCACTTGTTGTTCCTTTGAATTTTTTATTGTTTGAATTTTTTTGTCCAATATCATCATTGTTAATCAATGCAATTAACATAAAAGATCTATGTTGGGAGAAACTTCAAGGAGGTTGCACAAGTAAGATAAGTAATTGCTACCAAGAAAGCTGATTTTAGATAAAAGCAAAGAATGATCGTTATTGTGTTTGCAAAAACTTTTATTTCCTTTCCTGCATTTCAAGCATCAAAATGCTTGGACTCTACATTTAGAATGTAATGCACCAAGTATAAGTACATATAGGGTGGCACACATGGACTAAATGGATTTTAACCTATTTTCATCCATGAATAAGATAATATGTCCCATTAGTCGCAATAGTCACCAAGTTAGTCGCACCCCTACACATATTCTATGGTCACTTAGGGGTATTTTCTATGTATGTATTAAAATTGTATTTAAGATATATTACCCATATAACATTTTTTTCACATATTGAATCTAAAAATTCATATTTTTAGTCTGAATTTGGAATTTGAAATTAATATTTCAATTATGATAGTTGTTATTTGAATTTGAAATTTAATATTTGAGTTCTAAAAATTGCTATTTGGATCTCAAAGTTTATATTTCAATTCTGATAATTCTTATTTGAATCTGAAAATTGATATTTCAATTTTGATAATTGTTATTTGAACTAAAAAATTTCTATTTCAATTCTTTAAAAAATTATTTGAATCTGGATATTTTTATTTGAGTCTGAAAATTGCTATTTCAATTCTTTAAAAAATTATTTGAATTTGAAATATTTTATTTGAATCTGTAAATTGATATTTCAATTTTAAATTATTTTACTCAAATCGAAAATTTAATTATTTCAACTTTGAAAATTATTAATTGAGTCTAAAATTGGATATGCCAATTTTGAAAAAACTTATTTGGATCTGAAAGTGGGTATTTCAATTTTGAAAATTACTATTTGAAATTGAAAAATGTCTTGTTATTTAAAAATATATATTTGAATTGTGAAAAGTTTTATTTGAATCAGAAGTTTGATATTTCAATGTTGAAAATTGGGAATAAGAGTTATAACAAATGAGATAATAACAAAAGTAATAATGAAAAAAAAAATTAACAACTAGCTACATCGATGATTTAATAATAGTAATAACTATTATTAAATATTTATTTTAATAATTAATAAATAGCTATAACAATTGAGATAATAATAATACTAAAATATCTAGTTAGTTTAGCTACTAGCTACATTAATAATAATATAATATCATTATATATTAAAATTTATTAATTGTAATAATGGATACAGTTAGGGGTAAGTTAAACCTAACCTAACCTAATTTAGGTACCTAGCTTAACCTAGCTTAATCTAAAATAGTTAGTTAATTAATAGTTGTTAGTTAGTATGTTATTATCAGTACATGCGACTAGGTTGCAACTAGATTGTAACTAAAAACTTATCCCATATCTTTTATTTTTGTTTTCAAGTTTGGAAACTATATAATTAAGTGCACTAGAACATTCAAAATACACAAAGAACATTAAAAACCAAGTGCATTTTGGGATGAACAAATCAAATAGGTTTGACCTTTAAAGGTTAAACTTGAAATAAAATAGGATTGAAAAACCTCACCTACTTCATAACCTAGGCCTACTTAACTACCTACCTAGCATAAGTAGGTAAGGCTAGGTAAATAAGTAAATAGGCCAACCTACTAACCTACCTATATGGACTATATTAAGGCTAGGTACCTTAGGCCTCCCTAAGCTACCTATAAATTGGAACGTGTCTCCTTGTGTTTTAATAAAAATATTAACTTGCAAATTGCCATGTGTCACCTTGTAATTCAATCAAAAAACTAACCTACCACATGTCCCCCTTTAATTTGCCAAAGACTAAACCTCACTAATTTAGGCTATGTCTCCTTAGGTTAATAAACTGCGACATGTCACATTGACATTGGTTATTCATTGGACACATGGCATAATGTAAGGCCCCACCAATTTCATTGCATGTTAGTTGCATGGCAATTGCATAGACCGTATGTTTCGCATACAATGAAATCGTATATGTTGATTTTAACTTCATCTATCATTTACAACTAAGGACCCATGCAACTTGTCCAAAACAATTAAGGGATTTTTGGTTGCATATGACACAAATGACTCAAAAATAGTTGCATAGGCCATTCATAAAAACCATTTTTCTTCTAATGATCATGGACAAGTTCTTACATTTATAGAACTTCCAACCTATCTTGCTTGAGGTTGTTCAAACCAAAAAAGTTATAACAATGTGTCATAGTTTGTGAGAGTATAACTAATGTTTGGAGCAACTTGAAGTATGTTATTTGAAAAGGCAAATATGTAGTTTGTAATGTTGTCGAAGTGGTCATGGCTACTAAATACTAATTTGTAATTTGAATACAATAGAAATATGTAATCACAAAATAAAATTATATTTCCGACAAATATATATTTCAATTAACAAAATATAATTTTACCATATAAGATCATAGTTTGTACAAAACAAAACATTAAAAAAATTATTTAAAAATTAATTTTCCTTCCTATTTCCCAAATCCTCATACATTTGTTATTTTTTACAAATATTTTTGAACTCCCAAAAATGTACAAACAATCCAATTCCACATGGGTCCAACCATGCTAATAGGAGCCACCAAGTGTGTAACCACTATCACTAGAAAAAAAACCTTTATTTACAATTGGTGTCTACGACTGTTTTTTAGTCAAAAGAGACATTTTACAACTAACTGTCTAATAGTCGCCTAAGACAAGTCGCAGACGACAAATAGTCGCAAAACATTACATGAGGATGACGTCATTAAATGGTAGATGAAGCTTACATTTAGTATATACTGTTTCATCCGATGGGGCCAATATATACATAATGTATACAAGGCATCATTTTGCGACTATAAATTGCAACTATTTTGGTGGATCCAAACTCCAACCATGTGGAGACATGTGGCATTTGATTAGAGGGTTTGATTTTCCCAGATCATGAAATTAGATGATCTAGAATTTTTTTGATCTTATGGCCAAGAAATGGCCACGTCTTTTGTGTTTGGCTATTCGAAATGTGCCACATGTCTCATTATGAACATCGTGGCATTTAAATATTTATTAAAAACCCAAGATATATCCCATTCATTAGATGTCAAGAATGAGGATCTTGACACGTGTCGCATTATTATTTGAATGGACATTTCAAATCTGCCACATATTTTAAAGATCAAGGAATAGAAACATGCCACATGGCAATGTTAAATAATTTGTAAAATACATTTTTATTGAAAAGGAATAAT
>Ga0116231_10006792_pt1 | contig 21474 bp, 9 predicted proteins | sample S1TSphgellanicum_2_FD_89695 | JGI IMG/M metagenome (GOLD analysis project Ga0116231, IMG submission 89695) | Host-associated microbial communities from peat moss isolated from Minnesota, USA - S1T2_Fd - Sphagnum magellanicum MG | ecosystem: Host-associated > Plants > Peat moss > Unclassified...
AAGAAGATAAAAAAAAAGTTGTAGAAGAGGTGAGTGGAATAGAGATTGGTGTGTGTGGTGGGGGGGTGGGGGTATTTTAACATTTTGTTATATCCATTTGTGGACTTAACTTAATGTAATTTTTATATAAACTTCTACATGGCCCACCTTCTAAAGAACCTTTTTTTAAACACCTTTTTAGAACCTACTATGGATGAAAAAAAATCAATAATGGTGCATGACATTAGTTCATTGTAGATGAAAAAAAATAATGTTTGATCAATTTCATTAAACGAGTTTTGGAAAATTCCACAAACTTATGGACTTCCAAAACATAATGTATAAAAACATATTGTTGTTTGAATGTATATAATCATTGAATAGTGATATACTAAACATAGTTTTTAGGTGAAACACTCCCACACCAATCAATATATATTGCTAAATTATGAATTGTTTTGCTTCATTATTTTGTCATGTCAAAAACTAGTTGGGAAATTTGTAAGTTAGAATGTCCATCCACGGATTTCATTTTTTTACACCCTTGTGGATTGGAAAGTGCCCCTAGTCAAATAGGTTTCTAAATTTATGGGAAAAGACTTGTACACATGATTCTTACATGATTTAATGGGATGCAATCTTGAAATTATTTGAGATCTAACATTTTACATTAAATGGGGGACCTTTTAACATACACAATTTGTAGTGTGACAATACATATACAAATTGTAAATGAAATCATTATAATCATAATTTGCAATGAAATGGTGGCATCTCCTCTCCAAAATGTGGTTAATAATCTAAATTATGGGTTTATTATCAATTTTAACATGCATGCATGAAAATTTTATGGACTTTAAAAATACACCAAAATTAGGGAAAACTATAAAATCTTTTATGATGTGAATGTTGTAGAACTTTTATTAAATTTTCCATAAACATTTATCTTATAATTTATTGATGGGTTTCCAATAGTTATTGTTTGGAAAAGACAAATATTTGTACAAATCCACAATGTTACATTTTTGGCTTGTAAAATATACAAGTTGTGAAAAGTATTATTGGGTAATCAAAAATTTGCTGAAATTTGTCCATCCTAGCTTGCAAACATCAGCAAGCACCATCTTCTTATGAATTTCTAGAACTTTACTTTTGGATGTGTGATGTTTTGGGTTCTTCAAAATTCCTTAAGATGATATGATTCTATCACCAAGCAAATTTAATATAAAATGGGTGAGTCCAAAATATTTAAAGCTTAACTATTCAAATCTCTTAAGAAGGATAATATTTTAAAATTATATATTGAAATGACAAGGTTCAACTTTTATGTATATTAAACACTTATTAAATTGCAATAACTAAGTTGGAAACATGTGATAGTTTTAGTCATAGATCTTTCAAGTTTGAAAGATTTTGGATGGATAATATTTAAATTCTAAACATCATTTCCTTAGTAGTTTGTTTTGCCATTGTACTTAACTCAACTTATCTTACCCTTGTATGCCAACAACTAAGAACTGATGTTTAGGTTGACATTGGGTACCATTAAGTTATGATAAATTGTGTAAAATAAGTTGGTTCTTCCTTCTAAAGAAAAACATGAGACCATTTTTTTGGATAGGTTTTTTTGTTTGTAAGTTTGAGCTTGGTTTTGCATATTTCTAAATCTTGTGAGTCTAATTTTGACACAAATTTTCAAATTCAAGAATCTTCAAGCTTGATTTGAAAATTAACTCTAATTTCATGTACACATTACACACTCCTCAAAACTTTATATTATATATGTTTTTTTTAAAAAACCAAATACAAATTCAGGATGCCTAGATACAAAGTTTTACAATTAAATAAAACCAATTGGTTATCTATAAAATTTCACCTACTTGTCAACTTTCCAAAAAAGTTCAACTTGTTGCTTAAACCTAAAGAATTTAAACTTATGTTTAATTTTATTTTTTCCAAAATTTTAACTTCAATTGTAGTTTTAGCAAAAAGTTAGTTCCACAATTTGATTCTCAATTCAAGTCCAAGTCACAAGAAATTGAACCCCCTTTATTGGCCTTGCCTATCAAGGCAAGAATATTGTGTTTAAATTCATTATAGAAATAGCAGCTTAAGGGATTTTGGCTTGAGTAGTAGGTCTATTTTTATATGAAAAAAACACAAAATTTTCATGGTTTGCAAAGAAAAGAAAGCACAAAACATTTGTATGATGAGACAATTATTAATTCACAAACAACCCATAGAATATATTGAATTTTCTGATTTGAAAGAATCTGATATTTTGGCTTGTGTTTAAACTTGAGATTAGTTCTAGAGTTACCATATCTTCAAGGATTTTGGTTTCTTTTTTAGAGGATTTTCTTGAAGAGTATATTTTTGCATGGTGAAATATTTGAATTTTCATCATTCTTCTTTTGCCTTGAGATACTTTTTATTGTAAATGGCAAGGCCACAGTGTGACACATCCCTTGTTATGATGGCTGGAATGATCTCTACTATGATGGGTCAAGAAAGCATTGGAGAAAGAAAATTTGCACACTCTGACCAATTGTACTATTAAGAGAAGGTAGGTGCCAACAAGTGTGTTCTGCTGGTGGTTATGGAAGCCAAGTTTTGCTGCTGCTGCTTATTAAGACTACAATAGAAAGCATGGCCTAAATAGACTCTATAGAGTCTGTGGATGGACTGATTATTATTATTATTATTATTATTATTGTATATTCATTATTAACAATAAAACAATTGTGCAGGAAATCTTACTAATAAGTTGTGGGAATGTTTTGCACTGGACAGACAAGAACCAGTGTCTCTCTGCAAACCAATAGAATTCTGAATCTCAATTTGGATGTTATTTGTTTACCTCCAAGTGTTTTGCAGTAGTTGTTGGTAGACAGACTATAAAAAGAGTTAATGGTACATTCATCCATAAACACCTCCTTTAAGTAAGATTCAAGGTGCATTCACACCTAGTGTTAAGTCAGTGTTAAGTGAAAATCTAGGTGGCATCTTAGGTGGCACCCTATGTTAAATGGGTGATTGTTTAACACTAAGTGAATTGTTAACTTAACATAAAATCTTCATGGTAAATAGGTTTAGGTCCTAAATGACTAGCTTGGCGTTAAGGGACTTAATATAATACTAGAGTCCTTTAACACCAAGTGTGAATGCACCTTTGAAAGTGTTGTTATAAAATGCTACTCAAAATTACACTCGAAATTCAGTGCAGTTTTTTTTTCTTGCCATTGCATTGTGCATTTTGTGTATTTGGCTTTTGAGTTTTGGGGTGTTTAGGGTTTACACAAACACCAGTAAAATGGGTGGAGATGTATTAACCCTAAACATCCCCACCGGTGCTCCATATGTGACCCTGAACACTGAAATAATTAGATGAAAAAAAGTCAAAACATGCCGGTTTAGCTCAGGAAGATGGTTTCGCTCCTGTGCTTGGTTTGCTGAGCTGTTAAAAGGCGCAGCAAACCTGTGCACCTGCTAGAGAAGAGTGTAATAAATATGAACTGACTACTTCTCCCAGTCTTTGATTGGCCAAACATAATGATTGGTCCAGGTGGTTTGCTACTGGTAGTTCCCACCAATTTGCAGTCCTAGTTTCAGTTTTATGGGTGGGGTTGCAAAAAGGTCAATAACTGAAGTGTTTTTTGGCCTTGCCTTGGTAGGCAAGGATATTGTGTTTAGATTCATTATAGAGTATAGTAACTTAAGGGATTTTTATAGGCCCTTAGGTAATAATATTAGGTCTATTTTTATATGAGGATTTCTGAAAGATGATATATATTTTGGCTTGTGTTGAAACTTGAGATTAGTTACTATAGAGTTATAATATCTTGAAGGATTTTGGTTTCTTTTAGAGGGGATTTTTTGAAGATTATATTTTTGCCATGGTGAAATATTTGAGTTTCCATAATTCTTCTTCTTTTGCCTTAAAATACTTTTTTTAATGTAAATGGCAAGGCCACAGTGTCACACACACCCCTTGTTCTTAATGACAAACTAATGTCATTAATATATATATATATATCCTCCATATATCAAGATTTAGCCAAAAAGTATGACTGTTTTAAAAAAAGGGTATGAAAGTAAATTAATCAAAAAATTAATTAAATTTTTAAAATATTTTTGGCTACCTTCAAATAAAATAAAAATAATTCAACTCTTTCTAGCACATTGAAATTTTAGCATTAATTTGGTGAAATTTTCTTCAATCTAAATTTTTTTTAAAATAAATTTATTTCCTTATGCGACAAAAAATTCTCCAACAAAATATAATTTATTAACCTTCCACATGTTTTTAGTTTCCACCTACCTACCTACCTACCTACCTACTTAGTAGCCACCAAGTGCCATAATGGGTTTTCAATGGATGGCGCACCGATGGGTGGGTGCGCACCGGTGGGTCACATAATCCTTTAAGTTTGGTAGCATCCATAACAACCACCCATGGGTTCTCAGGTTAGGGTTTAGGGTTAAGGTTAGGTTTTCCCATGCAATTAATTATAAACTATTTTCTTAACTTTAAATTTCAAAAAACATTTTGATACTTTCCTTACTTACTATTTGCAAAATTTGCACAACTCAAAGAAAAAAAGTATTAAAAAATTGGCCATTGCCTTGGTACTTGGTAGTTGGGTGGGGTGGGGTGGGGTGGGGGATGTGAACTTAAAGGGAGTTGAAGGTTTAGGTGAACCCAAGGAGGCAATCACAAGCTTGCAAGTTACAACCTCCACAATTTAAATAAATAAACTCCAATTTAACTAAATTCAATCATATGACAATCTTTCACAAAAGATTTTCACTAGAATTTTTTTATAAAAATTGTACAACATAATTCTTTGCAAGAATATTATTACATTATATTTGTTAATGACATTTTTAGTTGCATTGGACAAGTTGTGAAAATAGGGGGATAAAGGACTCAATGCTTTTTAGGGTTTACAATGCCCTAATTCGTTCAATATGTATTAAATTTTTTTGAAGCTTTCAACTCGAGTCTTTTTTTTTGCCATCTCCTTTTCCAAGCATGAAGAACAAATCCACTTTGAGCTATGGAAAGTGCAAGCTCGTTCCCCAAAACCCTAAACCCTTTTTGAAACAAAACCCCAAATGTTCAAGTGGGTTAAGTACATGAAGGGTACAAAAACCTCTTTTAGGGTTTGGAGGAATAAGATTCTTATCATTGGCTTTTACTTCTCTTGCCCATATGTCCCATGTCCCATGTCCCATTTCCTACATGTCCCCATGTCAATAAAGACAATGATAAGCAAATCTCATGGGAACACATGCTTGGTGATGTAATCATGGTTGCCTTGACCCATGAGGTCATTCACATGGTCTCCATGTTGCCCCCCAAAAAAAATTTAAGTTTTTTTTTAAAAACCTATTTCTTCAAATATAAATTCCATCCTTAATAATCATTCAATGGGTGGGTGGGTTATTTTAGGTTTGTGGAAAATTTTACACTTGTCTTCAATGCTCTCTATGTACAAGCAAGCACTTGGTATTAAGTTTTTTAGTCCTTGCCCAAAATTAATTAATGCTTCCCATTTTGAAAATCACTTAAACTCACATGTTGTCAAATACCCCAACTTTAGCTATCACATAGCCTTAAGGCCCCCTTATTTTGGGAATGTACCTACTATGGGGATGTTGTACACTACATAAGCACAAATTTGCTAAACCTCATTTTGATTTTGGAGGAGACAAATGAACCTGAAAAACACACAATTTAATGACCGAGTATGCATGTTTTGTGTGAAGTGCAAAAATAAAATTAAAAAATATTTATTTATTTTATTTTATTTTATTTTATTTAGTGCTTAAAACCTATTTATTTATTTATTTATTGTTTATTTAGTGCATTTGCGCAAGCTCCATGATTCATATGATTGTTGATTAAATTGGGGGCAAAGCAATTCGGATAGCTGCTCTTCTCTCATTCACTTAACTGAGCTGACATGAGGGCTACCTCCTCGAGTACTCAATCAAAGTGGTTTGATTACTACATAACATTCAATTCATTCATTTCATTTGGTGGCAAAAAAATCCCCTTAATTTCTCAATTCATACGTATGTACACACCCATACCGTGTTGCCAATCATATATAGGACATCAAGTTACTACATGACCATAAAGGAATTCATGATCATGATATCCTTCTAGTTGTGAAAGAAGGGATGGTGTAAGTGCGGAGTTTTGGGAAGTTGGAAAAAAGTTATAAATTAATCTTCTTCAAATTTTACTTATATCTTAATTAAACCCATTAATTAACCCATATAAAATTAATGGGTTATTGGGTTTAATTTAACTTGTTTGAACAAATAGTTGATGCATTAAAATTTCAATTACCCATTATCTTTTTTTTGTTCCATAATCAAAAATAACCCTTTCGATGGTGTAAGCACAAAGTTTTGTAAAGTTGGGAAAAAGTATAAATTAATCTTCTTCAAATTTTACCTATATCTTAATTAAACCCATTAATTAACCCATATAAACTTAATGGGTTATTGGGTTTTATTTAACTCGTTTGGACGAATAGTTGATGGCTTAAAATTTCAATTACCCATTATCCTTTTTTTGTTCCATTAACCAAAAGATAACCCTTTGGATGGTGTAAGCACAAAGTTTTGCAAAGTTGGGAAAAAGTATAAATTCATCTTCAAATTTTACCTATTTCTTAACTAAACCCATTAACTAACACCATATAAAATCAATGGGTTAATTGAACTCAATTAACATTTAATAGGTTATTGGGTTTAATTTAACTCATTTGGACAAATAGTTGATGGGTTAAAATTTCAAGTGCCCATTAACCTTTTTTTTTGTTCAATAACCATAGCCAAAGATAACCCTTTGGTTGTCAAACTAAGAAGGCCTAACCTCATTAGGAGACTTGAATCTAGGGTTTTCTAATCTGACACCATTTATCATAATTGGTGAATTTTTTTTCGTAAGGCAGTTTGCCAATGAATTATTCCTTACCAAAGATACGACATAATATTATTACCTTATGTCCTTTGAAAAAAAATTGTAGTTAAGAAGCCCTCTTCAATGGTTTGTGTTATGCACCTTGCCGCTTCATGATCACGGATTTCACCTCATGTCAAAGTAAAAAAACTAAGTCGGTAGGTGGTGAAAGACCCTTTGTGTGTACTTTAGATGTTGTTGGACTATGCACAATCCCACGATATGTACCAACAACAACACCTAATAAGCTTTTAGGGGGTGGTAGCTCCAAAACTAGAGAATGAAATGCAAATTGTGGTACCTCGAACTCATCCGCCCCCCCTAAACCCTAAACCCTAAACCCAAAGCTCATCGGAGAGCCATGGTGTATATCGTATTTTGTATAGGTTCTCTCGAACGTAAATGCAATGGGTTGTATAACAACCCTACTCATACCGTGCAATTGGTGATGACGATGCAAAACCATGAATGGTGTGAATGCAAATCGCGTGATTCATAAAAGATCTAACTACGCTTCATTATTCCACCCTAAAACCCTACCCCAAGATTGCTCACTCTTTCCTCCTTTGCAGCTATGTATTAAACCATGCCTAACCTAGTGGGAAAACCCTAGCTTCGTAACAGCTTTTACCAGAAACCCTAACTCTAGCTCTGTATGGTTTACCTACTTCAATGATTTTTTTTCTTCACCCATTTCTAGCCATGGGAATCATGTTTTGAGTGGGGTTAGTTAGGGTTAGTAACACCACCCCATTTTGTACTTGTGGGGAGGAGGGGTTTCTTGAGAGGGCCAAAAAGGTGATGGGCATTATTTGAATTCTTTAATTTATGAGTTGGAAGCAATCAAAAGCATGAATGACCACCCCAAGTTTTCCCCGCCATAAAAATCTTAAATTTTTTTTTCAAAAATTCAAAAGACCTAAAATCTAGGTAGTCTCACTTTCCATCACTCCGAATCTCCTCTCCATAATAGATCCATGTACGAGGTTTCATGTGCTTGGCCATACCGTGAGGTTATTTGAGCAATAAGCCTTTTGAAGTGGTGTTAAGCGCATGCAATGGTGTTGAAGTTCTTCAAGCCTCACGGTATGGCCAAGCACATGAAACCTCGTACATGGATGATGTGTTAAATATGTAGTGTGACGGTATGCCCAATATGGCCATGGTGGTGAAGCATACAAAAGTAGGTATATGGAAGCTCTTTGTTGAGATCATATATACATTACACACACGCTCCTTCTCTCTCTCTCTCTCTCTCTCTAAGCCTTCAAATTCAATAAACCATAGGACACATTGTGTCATTTGCTTGTGGGGGCATTGATGAAGTACATAAGTAGTATGTTGAAACACACCGTAGTTTGTTCCCTCCCCCACAATTTCCTATTTGACGCATTTTGTTGTTGTTTGTGGGCATTGATTGTTAATGGGAATAGGGATACTTGATATAATTAAATGGCAAAACTCAAGGCATCTAATCCTTCTCCAAGGATTTATGTGGCTACTATGTTAGGTGTGGAGTTTGGACACTTTTAAGTACTCACCTTGCTAAACCCTAAACCCACACTATGCATGGTTTGAGTTGGGTTCACTAACTTGTGGTTTTGGAGCAAAGAGAACATAAGCCCCAATTTTTTCCAAAGAGGGGGAAGAAGAAGAGACCCGCTGTGCACACACTTGGCTCACATTTCCCTTCTTCCCAACACGCATGCATTAGAGGAGCATGATCTGTTGACAGAAAAGCTGTGAAATCCCATTAGTGTATCATGTTGAAAAAGACATACAAGAAGCTTAGTGGTAAAAACTAAAAACACCACCATACCGTTCATACAAAGGCTGTGTCAAAGATGGTGTTAATTGTCCAGGACAATATCACCAAGACAACAACCACAATATGCAAAATCATGCATGCACATGTCTCTTAGTTCAATCACAATGTACCATATCGTGCATGGCATGTGTGTGATTTGGGTGGCAAAAAGTGGTAGCTCCCTACCATATCTATGCATAGATTTGTAGGGAGGGATAGATAGATTTTGAGTAGCTACTCATTACCATTTCCGTTGCTTTCATAAGTCTCTCCCCTTTTGTGTCCATTCATGTGACATTGCAAACCTGGATGAAAACTGACAAACCTGTCCTCTCTCTCTCTCTCTTTCTCTCTCTCATCAATCCCTCAAAAACTTTCACGTGCTCTCCTACCTCAATTGACTCCATCATCCAAAGCTCTTCTCCAAACTCCTATGTGCCAGTAGTAAGAGTGTGACAGTATTTACTGCTGGCACAATGAATTGCAACAATTCAAATGTCCAAAACAATCTGCATCTTTGCACTGGGGAAGATACTGAGCAGCTGGTCCAAGCCCGACAAAAAGAGAACACAAATCCATGTTCTGCTCCTTTGTTCTTTTCAGCAGGAATGTCAGCATTCTCTATAAACAAAGATGCAGCAAATAATAAAACAGAACCTGCTGCAAGACTTGAATAAAAACTCACAACTGTCTTGTTCAACCTATTATGTCAATCTAACAGCCGACTTCAACCAGATTGGTTTAGGATTGCAAAACTCAGATAACATCAAAACCTTCTTTCTAGAGGATTGGCACTGGCTGAAAAGAGCCATTGAACAGCACATTCCACAGCAGTTGCTTCATATTGTTGTAATTAATCAGCCTTGCTATTGTCTCTTGCACTATATAACAACCTCCAATTTTCCCTAGTGCTCTTAGTAGCATTCCTATGCACTACTTATACCCTGCACATATGTACCTGAATTTCACATACAAATGCAATCAACAGAAGCAAAAGAAAAATGGGGTTTTTGCTTGATAATATTGACTATAGTCTCCATTTACAAAAGAAAAATCAGCATGCCCTTTTCATGGTAAGAGCTACTCAAACACAAAAACTTCCAACATACTGGTGGTTGACCATGATTTAGGTGAGTTGTAGTGACAGGCTCCCTGGTATAATGATATACCCTTTATGTATGAAGACAAGGAAAAACTGTCTTTATGACCATATATATTCTTCTACCAAAACTTCTGTCTATAACATTTTCACAAAGTAGGAACCCAATTGAGAAAACTTAAGAGTGGAAAAGAATTTGTATCAGGAAAAATAAAACCATACCAACTGAGAACCCTGCGACTACAGCATATCACCTTTTTGTTAGAGAACAGTTTTCCAGGCCTCCCTCCCAAGTGTTCAAATTTGTCAGTTAGCTCATTTCCAAGCACTGGCCTTCCTGTGTAAACCCTAAACCCTAAACCTGTGAAACACACACCAAGAATGTTAATTATGCATCAGTTAAACAAACTGATTTTGTTTCACAGCTACCTTTTAGCCCCCAACCTTTGAAAACACGAAGAAACATTGGCCTCTGAAGGCTCCTATACCCTGCACATTTGAGAGTCATGTCATCTGGTTTCTCAAAGTGTGCAGATGCAAAGACTGGAACTCATGTAGTAAGGACTAAAGACTTGATAAAGACTAGAGAACCTAAAAATAGACCAAGACAGTATAAAAAGGGTGAAGAAGACAAGCATGAAGGACCTACATGTTCAGAAGAGCTTGAAGAGTATGACGCATAGTTGGTGATCAAATGGTGCTGGGATGATTGATGACCTCCTTGCAAGTGGGTGCCACAACTGAAAAGAGTCTACCTATTTGGTTCTACAAATACATAGAAAGCAGCAATAGCAGTAGCAAAGGAAGTAGGCTCTTAGCAATATTGGCTCCCAGTAAGTGTCAAAACTTTGAATTTATGCCCTCTTTCGCGTGTTTTCTTTCTCTCCACTGACTACACCACAATACCATTTCCAAACATTCTGCCTCAATTTCCTAAATTTGGAGTCAGTGTATCTTGCAACCTTCTCTATGTCTATGTAACAGAGACAGTGAAACCTTTCAAATGCCTTCCAGACAGCTCTGCTAAGAAAGTATCATCATTGTCATCCTTGCACATTCAACACCATATTCAGGAAGTGTTTTGACAGGAGGTACAAATCTCAGATGGGCATGACTGACTTGTAGAAGGAATATTTATGCAAAAATTGTGTGCTTTGGGAAGCCAGGAATACACTATCAAACAAGGAGCTAATGAAAAACCTAGTGTAACCTCAATCTCTTTTCCCTCAATTCAGTAATATATATCTTGCAGACTGCGAAAATGAAAGATCTCCACTACCTGCCAAAAATCTTCGAATTCATTTCCTATATTTTAACCTATCTCTTGTCGTCAATCTCATTACCCAATCATCATAGCATTTGACATTCACCTGTATGAGTCACTCTGCAATAGGATAAACATTCACTTTAGATGAAAAGATTTCTCCACATAATCCCAACTCTTTTCACAGTTGTTGATCTAATTCCACATCTGCAAGCACACTCACTCATGGCATTTAGGTTTTATCCTGCACTCAACAATCTACTTAAAGACCATGTCAACAACATACAAATATATCAAATTTGGAGTTTTCTCTGCAAATTTGATAGAATTTTTTCTCTATCAAATTTGCAAAGGAAAAAAAAAACACCAAAAACATTTTGAAGTTTAAAAGTATTATTACGTTGTGAGTGTTCCGGCCAAACCCTAAACCAACACAACAAGAAATGAGTTGCAGCAGCAGTCATAACATTGTCAGTGGCACTTGCAAAGAAAGCATCATCAGACTATTTACCTTGATCATGACTGGCAGTTTGATTAGCTGCCATTAGTTCCTAGCGGAGGAGACTATAGATAGGTCGATTAAAAAAAAAAGATGGGGTTTTGCACAGGATTTGCGGAAAAAGAATACCTGAAGGGAAGAAACGCGGGCAAAGACCACAGCCGGACTGAAGAAAAAACCGATGCCATGGAGCCGAACACTCTTGCATTTCCTCTGTGTCTCTCTCTCCCTCTCGCTCTTTGTCTCTCTCTCTCTCTCGCTTCTTCTCGTCGCTTTGTCGCAGCAACGGACATGGCGAGGATTCGGAAGCAGGTGGGATCAGGGCTAGGGTTTCCGAAGGGGCATCGTTATGGGGATGTTTCATGGGCATGTTATCAATTTCTAATTGCTTTTTAGAATGCACAAAAGAAAAGAGAAAAAACCATATCAAAACTTTTCTTCACTATAATCACATAACACCTCCAAAACTACCCAACAATAGAATTAGTTCAACACAACCCAAACCTACAACTACATACCCACAATGAAAGCTTCGATCCTTTGATAATATGGTTGATTTTGAGTTGGTATGCAAAGGAACATGTAAATATTGCAAAAAAAATTGATTGTCAAATTTCCATATTGTTTAAGCAAAAACTATAGGGCAAATTAAGGCTTCTTTCATGTAAATTATATCGGCAACTAAATAATGTAACAAGTAAATTTTGTTGATGTCCATAACAATACTTCTTTCTTGAAATACACAAAACATTAATATGTAACGATCAAAGGGTACATGACCCGTCAAAATTTATAATTAATTAAAAAAAAATTATGTGAGTTCACTTGGATTGAATTTGAAATAGATTTTCTTAGAGGAAAAATGAAAGCATGAGAAATTAAACCTTCTTCTTAATCACATTGCTTATTTCAAAGGTTTATGATGCTCTTACCTTATGGACTTCAAATTGATAACTTTTAGAAAATCAAAGAACATATAACCTTGAACTAACTATTCTTTCATAAAACCCAATTGGATTCTATGTATTCCTATTGCTTCATGATTTACAATTGTTTAGACTTATTATAAACTTTCTTGATCAATGTTCTATTTTATGACAAATATTCACCAAATTTCTATTTTTTTTCAAGGCCAACTACTAGTTAAAGGGAAAAGGAGGGGAGGATCATTAAAATTCAATGAAAAACACCCGAGGGTGGAATGTGTTGGGCTAAAAAGCTTGGTTACAACATCATAGAATCATCACTTTAAACTCTAAACCTCTTTAGGGTGTCACCTATTCGCATGGAGGAGAACCATAGATCTCTCATAAAAGCCATAACTCAACCGTCCACATAATCTATTTGTGAAAAACTCTAATATTTTTTCAATTAGTGTCTATTGAAGGTCATCATAGCTTGATTCCTATGTGTTTTGTCTTGTCACCACCCAATGTACTTGTGTTTATCACCTCACCATTTGATGAGCTTGTGTTTTTCCTCTCCTTTCTAGATCACATTGTAATTCATTTGTAATCACTAATGACTTTTAAGATTATTAAATTGAATTTAATTAGCTTGATCAAATAGTGCTTCACAAGGAAGGAAGTTCATGATGTTCATTGAAGAGCTTTGAAGCTCTCCCATTAACAAAAGTGAGTACTTCTTTGCAAAGCTTCATATATTTAATTATTGTTTGTAATGGAATTGAAACCTCAAGGCATGCTTGTGTTTCATTGCAATGTGGAGGACAATGGTCTCAAGTTGTAAGCATTGTGCATTATGTGATGGATTTGTTCAAATTGAAACAGTCAAAAATTGTTGGGGAGTATCATCACATTTTAATTCAACAAATCCCAAGAACATCCAACACTATTTACTTAAATATCCATTAGTTTTCAACAAAAGGCATCATGTAAACAATTGCCTTTTGTCTTTCTTAAATTTTTGAACAATCAAACAATTGAAACTTGATAAAAAAATATCACACCTTTTTTTTCTTTTCTTTTTTTGGCTTGGTTTACTAAATATTAAGTGATATGGTGTTTTGATACAATAATTTTGGAATAATTAATTCGTTTGATTATTAAAATGGTGGTACAATGGTTTTTTTCCTAGAATTGTTCGTATGTGATGTGGGAATTGAATATGCAACCTCCTTCATTTGTCTTTCTTGACCTCTCATGTATAGAACAAATGTACACAATTGACTTGTTATAGATTAGACATTTCGAAGTCCATGTGTCATGTGAAGTTTCTAGTTTCCCAAATACAATCTCCTACTATGAATATGTTTGCTTTAGTCTATTTATTATCTTTCACAATGCTTTCACAACTCCTTAACTTTTAAAAATTAGTGCTTCTATTCTAGTAGGAACCTATTTGTGGGTGGGCCTCTTATAATTCCTACTCATATTATGTATTCATTTTGTGATCCTATGCCATCTTCAAGTCCTCTATTTTCTTCATGCACTTTTGATCTTGTAGACTATGAAAATGTTGCAAATGATGATGATCCCATTCCTAAATCCATTCTATCCACTATCCAATCCAAACCATCAATGAATAAACATAACTATGATCATGTCACCAAAACAATATTATTGGGCTACAAAACTTCCATGGGCACAGTTGTTTGTAAGGTTGAATGGAAACTTGCACCTTGTCAAATACAAGATAATTTGTAATGAAATGAAAGGGAAAGATAAATTAATTGCTCCTAATTGGGACTTTTCTTTTCAACATCCAAGTTGCAAGGAAGTTGACAAGAATATTCGGATTAATGCAAAAAAGGGAATGTTTTATTTCATAGACTACAAACATGTCAAAAACCAAAAAGTATTGGATAGATGTAGTTGTGAAAGTGTTGTTGCCCAAGTTGCAAATGGGATGGTAGGAGAGAAGGCAAGGATGGTTCTGCAATTTGCCATAGTTGTGTATTTGTTGTAATAAGGATGTACCATGATGGAATATGAAGCATTAATGCCTTTATTTGGGTTCCTAGTAATTCCAACAAACAAATAATAAACATTGGAATGACAACTCCAATTGGACAAGGGAAAAATTCATGCATTAAAAGTAATAAGGGCAATAATAGGGGTTGTTTGAGGTGTTGTTTTCAATTGTGATGAAGTTTTTATAGTTGACAACCAAACTTGATTGTTCATTCACTATTATGTGGTGCAAAATTGGGTAAGGATTCTAATTCTCATATCTTTGGATTAAGTGCTTAAGGAATCAAAGAGTGATAACTTCACCAAGCTCATTATGGAAGCTTTTATGATTGGTAATGGTTTGTTTAAAAACTAGACACTATGAGAAATGTCTATCAAAACCATAGTACCCTACAATTAAAACTCAAAAAAAACTCATATACAACTATTATGCAACTATCCCTTGGGTATTACAACTACTATGCAAATATCCCCTTAAAAATATGGTGTATTAATAAATAAATTGCCACGTTAGAAAATCTGTTAGTTGTATTATAGTTGCAAGTGAGTTCAAAATAGGTCTTCTATACGATAATTTATACACATTGTACATATATATGTAGTTAACCATGTTTGACTTTTTTTAGAAATTACATTGTAATTGCATGTGGCAACTACTTTATAACTATTATAAATGTGTCATCAAAACAACAACTATGTTACAACTAATGTATAATGTACATACATGCAATAATGCCACATGTCCGCATTTTCACCACCCATTATGGGATAAATTTACAACTAGTTTTTTATTATGATTCCCATTGATATAATTAGTATGGCCACTAGTGCACCATTACTAAAGTACTATTGTTTAAGTATATTATGACTATAGGGTGAAAATCCTTTAAGGTGTAACACATAGGATGAAAAGGGTTTAGTCTTTATTACATGCCTTTTTGACCCTATATTTTGATCCCCATAAAAAATAATGAATCAAAAGTTGCCAAAAGTTTCAAAAGGACTATATTTTAGACTATTACAATTTTAAATTCCATCATAATAATCCATAAATGTGTCTTTAAATGGTAAAAAAGACTCAGCAAAAAAAACAAAAAGGTGACGTTGTGAAAAGATTTTGGTACATTTTAAATAATTTGCAATTTATAATACAAGTACTTAAACTTAATAATGATACATATTCATTAGTTATTTATATTTTCATCATATGTGTTCCATTTTGAGTGATTTAAAATGTTGTGGGAATGCTATTTCAAGTTCTAGAAATCATTTTTGAAATGCAAAGGAAAATGAATAATGAAAAATTAACAAAAAAATAAATAAGTTTTCCAACTTACAAAACACGTTTTCTTTCCCTTTTTTTATTTGGACCCATCCTACTTTCAAACCTCATAACTTTCTTGTTTCTTATTCATTTTAAACAATTTAAAGTGTTATAAGAATGCCACCTAAAGTTTGATAGATCATTTTTAAAACTCTAATGGCAATATAACAACATACAAAGAATTTATTTGGTTCTTGGGAATTAATCTTTGTAGCATTTGGTGGTTTGTTTTTTTGAGATTTTGACCCTTTTTACTTTGAAGGGCCATAATTTTCTATTATGTTTTCAACAATTTTTAGTGCACAAAATGCGCCAATAAAAGGGGTTCAAGTTTTGTTTAAACACAAAAAATAATGGAACCCTCCCCTTGGATTTGGCCTGCCTTGAGTGCTTAAGTGTTATAGTTGTAACTCAAGTTGTAACTAATGAAGAACTAAAATATTTAACCCATATGTTTTATTTTCAAATCCCTTGTTAAAAACTATATAAAAAAGGTATTTTCTTTTATGTTCTCACATTAGAATACATGTGTCATTTTGGGATGAATTTTAAAAAGCTTAACCAAAAGGTAAAATACTAATTTTTAAAAAAAAATTCATGGCTATTTTTTAATGCACTTAGTTTTGTGCTTTCCTACCTACTTACCTACTTAGGTAAGTAAATAGGTCTTATTTTTTTACCTACTTATGTAAATAAATAGGTAGGTCCTAAATAAATATGTAGGTATGTAGGTCTTAAAGCCTACCAACCTTTCTACCTATGGTTATGTATGACCTACCTAGTTACTAAAATTATTTTTTAATTTTTTCCAAAATATAATTAATATGCCATGTGGCAATTTTTTTATTGTGCCATGTGTCACAATATCAGACCATCATTAACAATCATAATTAACAATGGAGATCGATATTTCGAAAAACATTTATGTCAAAAAATTTCCATAATGCCACATGTTAGATTTTAATAGATGGATGATAAGTAATGACGTCATCATGACATCATATGTGTAGTTATGATGGAGTTGCATGGTAGTTGAAAATAAGTTGTTTTGACTAAGTTGCAATTGAGTTGTAACGAGTTGTACTATATATACAATGAATTACAACTCATACAACTTGTCCATTAGCACTCATAGTGTATAAATATAGCGAGTTGCAAGTATTTACAACTCAAACATTGAGTTGCAAAGCCATTTGCAAAACACCATTTTTTTTTCATAGTGAAATTACTTAAAGGTTCATCTATTTTGGGGTAGATGGTGTTAATGTGTTTGAGGGCACAAAGAATGGTGGGTGTAGTCAAAATAACACATACCATAGCAAGTGTAACATTTGTTTGGTTTTTTCATGTTTTAAAGTTATAATTTAATTTGATGTTGAAAAATGTAAAACTTGTTTATATATTTACATTTTTAATATATCATGGGAATATGTGAATTAATTTGAAATTAATCCAATGAGTAAAAACTAACAAAATCACTCATTAAACACTATAACATTCATTTTTAAGCAATAAAAGAACTTGTAAATGGATTTGAATTTATTTTTAAATGGCATTTTTTGCTAAATTTTTAACATAAACCTTATTAAGATATTATGGGAAAAAATTTATTTAAAAATTTTGAAATGTTTTTCAAAAATGTTTCAAGAATATTTTTTAAATATTTCCCCAAAAGCAGTCACAAAAATAGTCAAAAGGCAAGTGGGTGTCGCTCATGTTATTTCGTTCGCACCTTGTTACAAAAAAAATTCATGACACTTATGCTCCTCATTTTTTTGAGGTTCATTGTATGGCCCACTTCTTTAATTTGGTGGTCTAGACATTGTCAAGTTTACCTTTGGTGATGCACCATGAGAATTTACTACAATGTTTGTATTCCTATTTTGCACATTCACTTAAGAGGCACCTTCAATTCACAAAACTTGTGAATATCATGACAACAAAGGGAGACAATTTTTTTCAAAATGTCAAAACAAGAATGTTGAGCCCTACTAAGAGAATTATGGTAGAATACACAACTTTCCTTGTGAATATGACCTTGGACAACCTTACAAACCAACAAGCTATGTTGAATTATGAACACCTTTGTGACCTTCAACTTTGTTTTGACTTGCTTGCATTTTTCCATTACTTGAATTTTGCAAGTTGTCATCAAGTTTTCACAATCTAAAGATGTGTTAATGTGTGACCTCATGCAACCATAAAGGTTTATCAATGTGATGTTTACAATATCTATTGTGATCAAACTTCTAGGTTAATTGTTGATAATTTCTAGGCCTTCAAATCATTGCTAGAATTCAAGCATGAGAACATCCAAATGTGTTGGATATCTTATTTGAATTTTAGAATTCCACATTTGACCTTGAATTAAATGGCTAACATGTTTGGGCAATTCACCAAGATTTGGAAAGTACGTTACCTTCAATGTTGGAAAAATATATATTTATTGTGGTTGAATTAATAATGAAAAACTAGTGCAAAAGTAAGCCTTTAACTTTTTCCTTTTTGTCTTTCATCCCCATTTTGTCATGGATGCTTTTGGGATTGTGTATCCCCCATGTTAACTACAACCAAAATGTGATGAATCATTTGCCAAACACATTCAAGTTATTAAAATAGCTTTTTATTATGGCAAAACTTATAAGGTGGATGAATAAGAACATACAATGGATGAGGTGTTCAATGTTACTGACCTTGATTGCTAACAAGGCATGTTCAAGCTCATAATGAAATCAAATGCGATAACATGTGTTGGCCCCTTTTGTCTTGAATCCTTTAACCAAAATGTGGCACGTTGTGATGACATCTTGGATACTTGTTTCCAACATCCCAAAGTATGTGAAATTAACTAAATTAACCATGGTGCAAATAGTGGGTAACATGGAGGTTGAGAAATGTTTCTCTATTCTAGCTTTTATGAAATCAAAGTTTCGCGATAGGTTCATTACCCACTTGCCATTTGTTGTGCAAATGTTTGCACAACAATTATATATTTTGTAAAATTTCATGTATGTAAATTGCATTGAATAGTGGCAAGGTGCTCATCATCAATATTGTTGTGTTGGATAGGCAATACATGCTTTGTGTAATTGTTCTATTGCAAAAGCAAAAAATCTGTTGGTTGTTCCATATTTGTTAAATTCAATGACTATTTTACAAGCCACACAACTTTTTTTGCATGATGTTGGCATTTTCTACCCTCCTTTCACAATCCACTGCAAATGATTTTTGTTTCTTTTTTTGTAACTTTGTACTAACTTGTGGTTTTGTAAGTCACTTGTGTTGGAATATCTACTTTGAAGGGTTCAATTCTCACACACAATGCTTATGTTTGCTAGTAAAGGTTCATATGTAAATGTGTTTCTTGTTTAATTGTGCTTGCAGTTTAAACTTTGCATTATGTGTGCCATAATACAATTTGTTAAAAGTAGTTGTCAAATTTCAAAAAAAAATTAACACATCACCTAAAAAGTTATATTTGCAAAAAAATAGCCAAAAAGTTTAAACCTAATTCCAAGTATGTAACAAAAAAAATTCACCTTTAAATTTAGAATATGAGTCAATTTTTTAACCTTCACATTTAAAATCATAACCATCTTCAAATAATTTTTTTGCTAATGGGGCAAAAGAAAGCTCCCAACACCTAATAGTTCTAGTCAAATCAACACCATATGCATTTTAGATGTGAGGTAGTTCTAGTCAAATCAACACCATATGCATTTTAGATGTGGGGTAGTTCTAGTCAAATCAACACCATATGCATTTTAGATGTGACCACACTAGCTACTTTGCAAAAATGAAAGAAGAAAAAGAAAAACATTGTTCCCAATATGTGAACTTGGCTATGACTTTGTCCTAGGCCCTTAATTTCCAAAATATTTCCATCTCACGGCTTGCCTTGGGTGAACTAGGGCCTATATTATTACCATGATAAAAACCCTAGAATTGTTTTGGGTTTCTTTTAAACAATGTAGATATCCCACCCTTAGGCTAAATGAAGTTCTCTAAGTTCAAATGTAACATTTCCTCAGTTAAATATTAGCTCTAATATTGTTGTTATCAAACTTAACATTAAGCTCCATATTGTTAAATAATTTAATATTTAAATAACATCACATTTTTAAAAAATGACCTATTTAAATTAACATTGATCTAAAAATTAGCTTTTTACACTCATCCAAACCTAGGAAAATCGTAAAAAAACATTTTGTTAATTTAACATTGACCTAAAAAAAACCTTTTTTTATGGGCTATTAACTAACATTATGCTTTTATTTTATAAAATCTACTAAGGTACCATCCACTTAACATCAAGTTAACACCCAATTAACATTGTGTGCCAACCTAAGATTTTTCCAAGGTACCCATTCTAACATCCTTGGTATAAATGCAAAAAAAATAGTAATAATAGTAATAATAGTAATAATAAAATAGAATAGACTTTCTTAACATTAACTTAGCATCAAGATGAGACTACTTTCATACCTCACATTCAAGCATGTGGATATACATAACTCTCTCATGAGAATCTAGAAATCTTCATCCAAAAAGCCATAAGGAACATGGTTAAAAAAACGAACTTTTTTTAAAGGTTTTCCTTGAAGGACTTGCAGATAAGAAGGACTTTGAGAGCCACATATCCTAGTGCACACATCCAATCCCAATTATCATTTGAGTTTTAAAAATCTTTGACATTCAAATCCTAAAATTGGCTAATTTTGTTGTGAATGAGTGAACTTTAACTTACTTCCCCATAAAAGAACTTCTAAAACCCACTTTTTTTGTTTCAAGTGTAAAGTGGACTAATTTTGCTATTTTTTGGAATATTTCCCAAATTTCTGATATCACAAAAAATGGGGAATTTTTTAAATTATTGAAATTAAAAAATAAAATTTAAAAAAAAAGAAAAAAAAGAGGCCCTGGTAGGCTACCAGTTTTTGCTTTTTCAATTTTGTGATGTTGATGAAGTGACTATCATCCATAAGAATATTTAGCCAAATATAGCGATATTCAAAATATAAAAGTTTAAAAAAAAAAATTCTCCCTTTCACGTTGTAACATGTAGGCAGTTTGTGGTGATATTTGGTAATTTTTTTTTAAAAAAAATTCTTGGCGAATTTTTTTTCTCAAAAAAAATGGGAATTTGTGACAAAATATTCCTTTTTTTCCAAAATATTTCCCACAAAATGGCGAAAATTCGCCACAAAACAAGTCATTACCAAACTAAAAATCAGAGTCCAATTTTGGTGAATTTTTTTCCAAAATCAATTTGATTTAAAAAATTGGATTTTTTTTTCAGGAAAAAAGGGCATAATTATGAGAGAGTATTTTCCTTTTTTATTTTTTAAAAACATTTTGGCGAAATTTCACACCCCATAAAATTATTAAAATTTATTTTTAAATTTTTTTAAAAACAAAATTTATTTATTTAAATTATTTATTATTTAATTTATTATTTTTATAAAAAAAAAAAAAAAAAACCCACACCTACCTACTCTCTACCTCACCCACCCACACCCCTACCCACACACTCCTCCCTCCCCACTAACCCCCTCCCTCACCCCCAACCCACCCACAGCAAAGAAAAGGG
>Ga0116231_10006793_pt1 | contig 21471 bp, 8 predicted proteins | sample S1TSphgellanicum_2_FD_89695 | JGI IMG/M metagenome (GOLD analysis project Ga0116231, IMG submission 89695) | Host-associated microbial communities from peat moss isolated from Minnesota, USA - S1T2_Fd - Sphagnum magellanicum MG | ecosystem: Host-associated > Plants > Peat moss > Unclassified...
AAATTAAATATTTTAAATATTTATTTTAAAATTATATATAATGAATTAACAATTGTTATTAGAAAGTAAATTCTTACACAAAATTTTGAAGAATTATTATTCAAATAATTACATTATTTATTGTATAATAATATTTATTTTTGTAAAAATTATTATAGTTCAAATAAATTTTTTTTCTTGGTAGTTATTAACTATAAATACAATAATTTGTTAAACATAACATTAATTTTCATAATTACTGTAAAATTATTATAAAATATTTATCATAGATGATTAATCACATAATTTTTTAAGATAATATTATTGTATAATAATTCATGAAATTAAAATCAGTAAAATAATTATTCTAACTACACTATAATTTTTCCAAATTTTTAATTCAAGTTTGAAGTTATAAATTAAAGAGTGTGAATAATTATGTTCAATTAGAAAATAATTATGCATATACTAATTAATTCTTATATGAAGTAATTACAATGATTTTAAAGTAATGTCACATTAATTTAATTAATTAATTTCTTCTAATATAAAAATATAAATTATATAATATACAAATCTATGTCATAACAATAATTATTTAGTGTCACTTAGATTTAATAAACATAATAATTTATAATTATTTATAAAATTGATTTATTATGGATAACATTAGTAGAAAAAACCCTTGAAATTCAATCAATAATTTTTTGAATTAAAATATAAATTTAAGATTCCAAAATAGTAATTCAGAATTCAAATATTAGTTTTTTGTATTTTTTTGAAGTTAAATAAGAAATTTCAGAATTGAAATGTTAATTTTCATATTCAAATAATAATATTCAAAATTAAAATTTGCAATTGAAGACTTAATTAATAATTTTCTGAATTGAAATATTAATTCTGAGAAGGCAAAATAATAATTTGGAATTCCAATTTCAACTTTCAAGTCAAATAATTTCTTAAAATTTAAATTTTAAATTTCAAAATTCAAATATCAAATTTCAAGTTGAAATAAAAATATTTAAAATCAAGTTGCCAATTTTTAGAGTTAATAAATTTTTTAAAATTGAAATAATAATTTTTAGATTCAAAAATAATAATTTTGTATTCAAATATCAGTTTTTAGATCAAATAAGTTTTTTGAATTGAAATAACAATTTTCAGAATTGAAATGTTAATTTTCATATTCAAATAACAATATTCAAAATTGAAATGTCCATTTTTAGACTCAAAAACTAATTTTCAGACTTGAAGTATTAACTTTGAAAATCTAAAATAATAATTTGGATCTAAATTTCAGGTTCGAATTAAATGATTATTTAAAATATAAATGAAAAAATTTCATAGCTGAAATATAAATTTTCATATTTGAATAAAAAAATTCAAAGTTCAAATATTAATTTTGCGATTTATTATATGAACAATATACATATGTATGCATATTATATATATATATAATTTTAGTACATACATTAAAATATACCCATATGTCATTGTAGAATACCTTTAGGATGCCCTATTGGTGACTATTGCGACTAATGGGACATATCAACCTATGAATGGATGAAAATAAATGTAAAATTGATGTAACCAATAGGATGAAATTTCTAATAGTTGCATCATAGTTATGAAAATGACCAAAATAGTTGAAAGTTGGTGTTATAGTTGCAAATATTCTCAAATCTTGTCGCAAACGACTATAAGTCGCATGTAATTGTAAATTGATTGGTTACATTTTGGCTGATTTCTACTAGTGGTACCATTTTAAATTTTGACAAACTATCTTTTTCAAATGGAAGATGACAAGATATGTGAGGTGGGTCAACACCTCACATTTCAAACATTGTTTGGTTGACTAATTCAAACCCAAACGTAACACAAACCAAAAATAAAAACATGTTATATTATATTATATATACCATAAATATATTCATTATTCCTTGAATTTAAACTTTTAATTTATTTTTTGAAATAATATTAGATATCAATTAACTTTTTGAAAATCAAAATATTAAAACCAAAATTAAATCCCATATGTTTTGTAGAAATATACTTTACATACATGTCACGAAAGTGCCCAAAGTGGCCCCCTTGTAGTGTGTTTTCACCCGTATGAATGTTCAAAATTTTTGGATAACAAAAGACCCAATTTTAGGATTCCCATTTAAGAGTCTCGAAAAAAAATGTCATTTGGATGTAGCCCTCATGGAGAGTCACAAAGTATACTATAGGGAGGGGAGTGGTACGTCTTCCCAAAGGTTGTGGGCTATGTAAAGCTTATGTTTAAGGTTGTCCCTACTAAATTTGCTGCACCACTTGCGTTCAATTTGCATTAATCACCCTCTTTCCTTAGTTGTGCAAATTGATTTCATCTTGAACTTTTACTTGTGAGTTCATTCTAGTCCCACTTAGATCTCCAGCACACCCTCCTACCCCAAAGTGCTACGAGCTAAAGATTGTGCTCAACTCTTTTATTTTTTCGTTGTTTCATTCTAGCAGCCACATTTGGGTCTCTTAAAAAGTTTCGGGGTGTGTCATCATTAGTAATGATGGCATTAATGCAAAATGCAATGAATATATCATCATCACATAATATGTTATTGCTTCAATTCCACGTGAAAACATCGTATATTGTTGTGTTTTATGTACAAAATAAAATTGATTGCCCATGTTAACTTAGATGGTTGCTTAGAAATGTGGTGGGGGTTCATTTGTGGATTTTTCATTCTTGATGATAATAACGACCACTAGTTGAACCAACTCTTCAAATTCTCCTTAAAGGAATCTAGTGAGGATCTTGAACAAACTTGCAATCGCTTGCATTCTTGCCAAAAATTGCAAGTTTGACAATTGGGTTTCACACCAACATATGGGTCCACTAATTGTTTAGCACTAGCTTCTTCAAACTTTATATAAATGAAAAACTTTCATGTGTTGACAATAGTAGTTGCACCTTGTGCCATAATGTGTTTATCCTTCTCCATTACATCAAACATTTCATAGTTATTTAATAAAGAAGAGTTAATGCATCAAAAGGAAGCCATACTTGTCAAGTGACATTGAGAAATAAAGAAAGTGGGAAAAACTCCCAATTATACAAACCCACCTTACATTAGCATGTAGTGGCCACTTGCATTCCAAAAATCCAAAAAGTAAATTTACAACCCCACCCACTTTTCAATTTTGGTTTCAAGTTTCCAATTTCCAACCCTAGTTTGGGTAGCTTTAAAAGAAACCATGAATTGGGCAAGAAACAATAGATAAGGAACAAAAGAAGGAATAAACAAGACATGATTTTAAGGATGACTTTTTTGTACAAGACTTTTTGGCCACCATGCCAAAAAGAAACATAAAAAGGTCATCTTGGTTTCAATGTATGAAGAAATCTTTTTTTAATTGTTGAGATGTCGTTGAAAATAAAATTTGAAAACTTGAAAATGAAATGACTTTGGAGGGTTTTAATTGCTAAAATCAAGGGGGAAAATAGAAAAAATCACAAGCTTTTTTAATTTGGTTGATGTGTTGCCAAAAATACAAAAAGACGATTAATAATATTTGTACTTCATATTTGATTTATAGCCATTCTACACAAGGATATGTTTATGCCATTAAACACTGAAACTCATATAAACACCATGTATAATTGTCCTTTCATGTTTTTGGTTAAAATAATTGCACATCTAAAGTTATATCTCCGTGTGGGTTATGTTCCAAAGGAATCCCATGACACGTGCCTAAAGACTTTATCTTTTGGGGATGATTGTCGTGTTCATAAAAGTTTTATACTTTTGTTATGTGCACCTTTTTGAGATTGATTCCACTTAAGCTTCATTGCTATTGAATCACAATGAAAGAATGAGAATTTGTTCTTTATCAAACCTCATTTAAGTGGATTAGTAATTTTTTTTCATATAGGCTTAATGCACATATTATCACTCATAATGCACATTCATGTTATTCAAGCCAATTGAATTCCTACCACATACTCATCTATTTATGAGTTCCCATCCATTTTATAACACTTTCATCTTAACATTTAAAACATGTTTGAAAATATGGACTCACTATAATTTACTCCCATTTGTGCATAGTGCCTTCCTAACTTTTTTAACAAATTTACTTTTGTATCTTGTCATAATGAATTTATTTATTTTTGAAATCAATAACCTAACACCTATGGATGATTATGAAAATAATCCAACTCAAAATGTGATAATTTTAAAGATTCCATTTTTCAAGAAATTTACAAATTTTATAATTGTTATGGAGCTTGTATATGAAATTTGAAAATAATTTTTTGGTCAAGTTGACCTTAAATTGACTAGTTTGTCAAAAATGAGTACCATAATAGTTTTTGGAACAAGATGACATGAAGAGGAAGCATGTGAGGGGTCCTCCCTTTCATTACTTGCATTAGTGAAGGTTTGTTTAATATTTGATTGATCTCCAATGATCTTCATGATCTCCATCTTCCCCTTTAAATCATAATGTACCATTTAAAGATTCATGACCCCATGCCTCAATGTGATTAGTCCTCCACTTATTGTTCAACAAACATAACCTTTGACCCTGTTTTATTTTTCTATTAGGTTTTCCAACCTACCACATGTGTGAACCTCATGTGAATGTAATAGTCGATTGAATAACTATCATGTGCAAGGGTTGGAAATAAATCATCTATACAAACATTGCAAATGCATTTGATTTTGTCCATTCGGAGCAATAAATATGCATTTTGATTCCATCCATCTAGTCATTGGATACACTCACTTTTCATCCATGACATGACGATTATGATATTGGTAGGTAGGTCTTGAATAATTAGTAGATCACATTGGTAACTAGTGACTTCTTGCATGAACTATAGAGTCCATGATAAGGTAATCTCTTGTTTTGAACAACTTGATCCTTTTGTATGCATGTAGTCTTTTGATCAATCAATCAATTCACAACCACTAGATCAACATTTTTGAACTAGCAAATTCTGCTAAAAAGTGAAATTAAACATAAAAAATTAGAATGAAGTGATTTTGGAAGGTTTTAATCACTAAAAATTAGAAAAAAAAAGTATTACTCACCAAATTTCTATATTTGCTTTTCAACGTGTGGCCATAAATATAGAAAGCTCATTTAAAATTTGTATTTCATATTTATTTTATAGCCATATTTGATTGAATCTTCCTAGGGATTATCACCATTTCTTTTACATCTTTTTATCAATGATCACCACATAGGCTACATAAAAAATTCCTCAAAAAACATGGCACTAGATCACCAAGAGCCAACAAGTCCACTCCTAAAACCAAATATTATTGCTTATACTACCTTATTTCTTTCAAGTTTTTATTCACATGGCAAATTGTTTGTAATAAGGATTAATGTTTTTCTTCACTTTTTCATTTGAGTTGAGTTGGTTACAAGGTAGCTCTCTATGATTTGTAATTGCACATGGACATAATAATGTCAAAATTTCCAACTACATGGCAAATAAATGTGTAGTTTTTTAGTGATTAGGGAAATCTTTTTGTCAATTTTAATTTTTGAAAATATAATCTTTTAAGTAAGTTTTGGAGCTACAAGCTTTAAATTTTTATCATTTTTTTTTTGGTGAACAAATGATTTTTTATTTCCAAATTTTGGCAACAAAATTATATGGGGGAATTGAACCCTAACCCATAAAGGCCATCCCCATTAGAACATAAAGCCTAACCTACAAGGGGCAATTCATTTGTCTTGACAACCAAAATTCCAATTGTAGCAACAAAAAAATCTTTTTAACTTAAAACTCAACCTACAACAACCATAAAAAAAAATCACTTGAAAACCATATGCCCGTTGCAAAATGCCATCATCTAGATTCCATGGCTCACAATTCATTCCCAAAATGATATCATAACTTCATAATAGTGAATCATTGAGCCAATGAGAAATAACACCTTCATAAAAAACCTTGTTGGGTATTTGTGACAAGGTAAAAAACCCACCAAGTCAAAATGTGGATGGGCCAACAAAGAGGTGAAACAAGATGCAATGTATGTTAACAAAACATTTAAAATTCAATTCCAAGCATTCCAATATCCCACTAGATTGTAAAAAAAGAACAAAATAAGGTTCAAGTTTAAGGAACTAAAATACAAGAAGAGAAAGATATGAAACTTGGGCAACTTCACCATGAATCAAATTCCACATTCAGCCTTCAAACTCCATACTAAGTTTTATTATTTTTCCAATTCTAAATTGTTGTTCCAAAAGGAAAGTCTTGCAAGGTGAAAAACTTTTGGTTAAACATCTGAATGACTAGCTCCAAATGCATAGTCAATAGATTCCATAGTTTAAATTTCATGAAGGTGAGTGTAAAAAACACCACTCATTCTCAAATGAAACAATAATTTGCATAACAACAAGTTCATCCAATTTAATGTAATAGGGATTTTTTTTACAAAAATTTATGATGAGGAAAGGGTTTTCCACAACTTGGTAATTGGGTTTACCTCAAAAGGTTTTTCATTGTTGACTTTGAATTCCTCTTCATGGTAATGACAAACACAAATCTTTGTAAGTTAAAAGAAATTGTTGAAAATAGTTTTGGAACCCATAAATCATCAAGTAGGTATCTTTTTAAATTGGCAAAGACATATTTGAAAGTTGCCAAATGAACAACAAACTTTGCTTTGGGCTCTAGTTGCAATGAACATTGTGGGTACACAATACAAATGCATCCATAGGGGAAAAAAAAAGGTTCTAGACTAGGAATTGGCCTTGAATTCTATAATAAATTGACCAACAATTTCTTCACATTATCTTTTCACAAATGTCACAACCTCTATGTATATAGGTATTGAAAAAAACCACACTACCACAAAAAGTGAGACTTATGACTAGGAAAATGTAGTCATTTCATGAAAATACAATTACATGATTATGTAGTCAATTTAAACTCATTGATTTTACCATAATTGAAAAAATGGTATTAGTAGCAAACCACAAAAGTGGGTGTGGTAAAAGGGATTACAATCATGAAAGAAAAATCCAAGATGCATATGTAGCTATTGGATTTGCATTATTTTGTAGACATTATTGAGTTTCTCAATTAATGATTTGTAGCCACATGGCAACTTAGCTTACAGAAGGCAACATAGGTTAGGTTAGGCTAGGTAGCTTAATGTAGTTGAAAACCTTAAGCATGGGGCCTACACCACAAACTTACAATATCACAAAATTTCAATAGAATCCATGTGAAAATCATAAAACAATATGTCCGTGCAAAATCTGTGGGCTTCAAAGTGTAAAAATGACAGAAAAATACATATTATTTCTATATAAATGATATGTCTTTTTTATTTATGATGTTCTGATGTGAAAGACATATGATTTACATTTTCATTGAATCTATGCAATTATTGTGATGTAATTTTGGATAAAACCATGTGATTTTTGTGTATTAAACATGAACATTCACGTATGTCATGTTCAAAAACAATGTTTCATATGTTTGAATATTTAAAATGTTGAATATGTACAAATATCATTCATATTAACCATAGCACAAAATTCATGTGATTTTTGTATGAACCTATGAAAACCAGATTTTAACACAAAATTTGTACAAACCTATGAAGTTTGGTAAGTTTGTGAAGTAGGCAACTTAACCTAGCCTAAAAACCCAAGCCTAGGGCTTAAACAAACTAATTTAAAAGCTTAAAAGGCAAGGATAACCTGGGCTAATTAACACATTCAAGTAGGTTGCAAGTGTGAAGATTTAAAACCTTCCCCTTCACATTAAGAGTTCAAGCCCTTAATCATTGCACCATTTTTTCAACAAGTGATAATTTTTATCATTGCATCATTATGAACATTTATTCCTATTTTACTTATGTGTCCTAAGCTACCTACCTTAACCTACTTTAAGCTATTATTAGGCACTTTAAGTTGTATAAGTAAAGTTATTATAAGCTAAGTTACCTTATGTTCTTTGAAGTTTTTATACCCTAGGCTATTCAAGGTCATTTAACCCTAGGCTAGTTTAAGCTATTCCACCTTTTAATATTTTTAATTATTATAGGTTAATTAATTTAAAGCTATGTTAGGCCATTTAAAACCAATTTTGGTTATTTTAAGTTATTCAACCCTATGCTATTTTTAATTTTTTTTTGCTATTTTTTGTTATTTTACCTTAGGGTATTTAAAATAACTTAAAGTTATATTATCATAAGTTATTATAGGTTATTTTACCTTCATCACAAACTTACTAGGGTTCATAGGTTCGTACAAAAATCACACGAATTTTGTGCTATGGTTAATATGAAAGATATTTGTACATATTCAATATCTTAATATTGAAAGAAATAAGACATTGTTGTTGAATGACATACATGAATTTTCATGTTTAATATAAAAAATTTGTATAGTTTTAACCAAAATTACATCACAATAATTATACAAATTTAGTTAAAATGTACATCGTAATAATTCACATCAAGACATCTGTTAAGGGTAGAAATTTGTTCTATGTTGGTTAATACATCATAGGTGTTAGAAGATGGTAGTACCAGCATTGAATGGTAGTTGCTATTAGATGGCAAAACAATTTCAAGAATTTTTTTAAGTGAATTTATTTTTTGACAATAATACTATTAGTATAGTAAACTACCTTCATGGGGTAGAATAATCAAAAGTTAATTATGGGAGGAATTATAATAAAAGTAGTATTAATTATTAAAAATAATATTCTAGTCTAGTTTACTTAGATTGGCATCATCCTAGCAAATATTTAGTTATTAATGGTAAATATCTTATTACCATCTTCTATTTATTAGGGGGTAAACACTACACCAATCCATGACTAGGACATATTGTGACTAGTGTCCAAACCTAGTCATATGTGATTTTAATCATGATTATAGGATTTTTTGTCTCATATGACTATGATATTACGACTACATGACTAGTAATCATGCAAGGTAGCTAGGTTAAATAGGTACATGGGTAAGTTAAGCAAGTTAGGCTAAGTAAATAGGCAAAGTAAAAAGGTTGAAAATTTTAGGTAGACTTTAAATAAGTCTAAATAGACATATGAGGTCCCAACCAACCCCTAAATATAAGCTTAGGTGCATTTAAAGTTTTCTTAATAAATAGCCTTTAGATAGGCCTAGATACATATTATAATATGAATTAGTTTAAACCTAACCTAATTTAATTTAGTTTAATCCAATCCAATCCTAATGTAACCTAAATTAACCTACTTAAGGCTAATTTGGGGCAAATTAGCCTAGTTTATTTTAATTAATCCTATTTTAGTTTAATGTACCATACTTTAACATATGTAATTTATGATTTAGTTTGATTTAACTAAGTGTACCAACTTCAGCAACCTTTAGATTTCACCAAGTTTACTTAGCCAAATTTAGATTAATTACCTCAATTTAGCCTAATTGTGGCCCTAATTCAACCAAAATACCTTTAAAACCTCATTTAACAAACTTAAACCAAATTTATTCAAATTTAACCAAATGTAACCAGGTTTAGCCTAAGTGGTTTAATGTAACTTGATTTCATTAATTTTAATGAAATTTAATTTAAGTATCCAAGTTTAGCTTAATTTATTGAAATTTAGTTAAATGGACAACCCATTTTAACTAAAAGGATTCTTGGTTTAGCCAAATTTATTCAATTTCAGAAATAATTAACCAAATTTAATTAAAATTTTTCTAGGTTCATCCATAATCATTTAGTTTAGCTAAATTTTATATTTGTTTAACCAAGCTTCAAAAAAATTCACTCAAGTTTATCAAAATATGAGAAAATTTATCCTTGTTTACCAAAATAGCCTATTAAATAACCTCATTTATTTAAACCAAAATTAGCAACCTTTAGCTTTACTCAGGCCAAGTTTAATCAAAATATCCTAATTTAATAAAAAAAATGTTTAACCAAAATAACATGGTTCAATAAATTTATGTTAATTTAGCCAAATTTAACAAATTTTTATCAGATTTATCCATGGGTTTAGGCTTCATAAATTTACAACATATTAAATTTACAAAACGACCTTTGTAAATTTATGAAGCCTTTTCTAAAATCTGAAATATGAATATTATATTATATTATAAATATACATACAATATATCAGTATATATATATACTGATATATTGTATGTATATTTATAATATAATATAATATTCATATTTCAGATTTCAAAAAAAGAAATATTCTAGGTTTTACATTTAAATTATACATCTATTTATGAAAGTTTATCATGTATTGAAACATAACATATATGTTAAAAATTTTGAAATTCAAAAGTGATTGTTTACATTCAAAATTTGTTGTTTGAATTTTTAATTGGTACACAACTATAGGTTATGCTTCAAAGTTTAATAATTCATATTCAAATTTTCATTGAAGTATTGAAAAAGAAATTATATTTTTAACTTTGTGTTCTTTTACATTCACACATTGAAAGATGATAAACTTATATGTGAGTACATTGTTTCACATCTAATGTGATAGGTGGATGGCAAAGGCCTTGCACCATTTGGAAAAGATCCAAGTATCATAACTTGATCATTGCATGTTGACCAAGTTTAACCATGTTGATTGTGATCAACATTGGGGTATGTTGACTAGCGATATGTATAATGAATGTATGACATTGTTATGGTATGATATGTTTTTATACTATTTGTATACAAATAATAAATATATGGTATATAAATAATTTAAAATTAAATGAATAATTATTTTATATAATCAATATGCTAAAATATGTTTAAATATATTAATATGAAATTATAAATATAATATATAACAATATGTTATTATATATTATTATATATAGAAATCTATATTATATATAATATTTTGTGGTCATGTATTCATATATCCATCTTTTTGGTGTAGTGAAACCATCTAAATTAATTAATCCAAATGGATAAAGGATGGATGGATTTTCCTTAACTAAGATGTGTGGAAAGGATTAGGATAAGGAGATATAGAAGGATAAAGAAATCTAGAAGGATAAGGATTCAACCTTTGTGTGGTGAGCATCCTTTTTGGGGTTTTTATTTATTTCTTGAAAGGAGTAAAGGATTTCATTAGATGATTAGATTTGTTAGTTTTCATGAATCATTAACATTAAGATGATGCTTGTGTGTGACAGAGTAGGAGAAGAACATGGGAGAAAGTTGTATTTGTCCTTATGTAGTAAAGAATGGTTGAAAGTTGTATGGATTTTAGTGTTTCTTTGTGATGTGTGTTCTATTTAAAATGTGATTAAGGAAGGGATAATAGCTCATATTAAGTTTATTTAGAGTTTTGTCACTCTTATGCATTAGTTCTTCATTTGTTCTATAAGCTTTATATGCCATCCATTTTTTGTTTTAGTTTTTGGAGTAGGGAATACCTTTTGTCACATGATGGTAATTGCCACTAGAAGGTAGCAACAAAAAAAAAGATTTAATATTTAAGGTTTAAAAGGAGTGAAAAGTTGATGTAGATGGTAGGTAGTAGTGACAGAGGTTTTATAAACATTGTAGACGGTAGGTAGTAGCCACATATAGTCTATAGGTGCTATAAACATTAGGCATCAACCGCAAAGGGTCTACAAGTGATACACATGGTAGGTAGTAGCCACAAAAGGTCTATATGTGCTACGAATGGTAGGTAGTAACTACATGAGGTCTATAGGCTGTTGTGGGTTTTTTAAGGTCTACAAAAGATGGTGGTAGTTGTAGGATGATAGTTGTAGCATGATGGTAGGCAAATAGAAGGTAGTCCCTACTCTTAAATCTTTCCATTATTCTAGTTTTTAAAAATAAAATCAGACAACCTTTTCCTTGGTAGTTAGGTTGCTGAATCTTGCGGTTATACAACATCATAAGTAAAAAACCATATAATTTATATATAAATAATATATATATTTTTCATCTCATTTTTACATTTTGAACCCCATGGATTTTGCATGGACATATTGTTTTATGATTTTTGCATAAATTATATTGAAATTTCATGATATTGTAAGTTTGTGATGTTAGGCTACTTTCATTTTTTTACTTTAAGCTATTATTGGTGCTTGTTGGTTATTTTGACCCTAGGTTATTTTATGTTATTATATTAGGTTATTCTACCTTAGGCTATTTTTGGTTATTATAGAATAATCGCAACCTAACTTAGGCTATTTTAATATATTATATAGATTAGGGCATTTTAAATTATTATCATTTATTTTACCCTAGGTTATTTTAAGTTATTCTCAACTATTCTACCCTAGGTTATTATTGGTCATTCTACTTCATGTTACTTTAAGGTATTTAACCTTAGGTTATTCTATCATATATATTTGTGTTTTAAGTTATTTTACTTTAGCCTAGTAAAGGCCTAGGATAACCTATAATACCTTATAATAACCTATAATAAAATAACATGTATAAAATAGGCTAGAAAAGAATAACCTTCAAACAACCTTGAATAACCTAGGATAAAATAGCCTAGGGTAAAATGGCCTATAATTACATAAGGTAAAATAATTTACAATAGGTTAAAATAAAATGGCCTTAAATTATAGCCTTGAATAATCTTAAGTAAAATGACCTAGAATAATTTAAATAACTTAAGGTAGAGTAGTTTTGAATAACCTCATGTATAATACCTTAGGTAAAATAATATAAATATAATAGCCTATAACGTATATGTAATTATTAACATGCTACTTGTAGTCTGTTAAAAGATTATTTAAAAAAAGTTTATTGGGAAACTAACTAGTCATTGGTTATTAATCACATGGGATTAATTTTGTAATTGTAATTATGGAATGAGTCACAAAAATGGCATAATTATATGCCCAATATGATTACATGATTATGTTTTAAACATAATTGCAAAACTGCCCAGTCATAAAACCATGTTTTTGTATTAGTGTTAGATGCCCCCATTTGATCTACAAATGTGACCCAAATATGTTATTCAACAAATTAAATTGCCAAATTATTTATTCTTGTATTCATATGAGTAATCCAACAACAACTTATGCTTCCATGAACACAATTGATTAAGGTTTGGAAATTCATAAACACATCACCTTGGAATGAGGAATGAATGTCACGATAAATTTGATATACATCCCTTTCACAAATCTTGATTGCTACAATAAAATCACACAAACAAATTGCACAAATTGTGCAAATTTAATCAAAGAATGTACCACCTCCAACAATGGCATAATATCATTTGACCGTAACAATAACTCAACATCAATGAACAAACATAAGCTAAATTTGGTAGTGGCTATTGTGGGTGCATCTAATGCCATCTTCATGAAAAAAATGTCATTTAAAAATAACACATGCTTGATGAAATGGACCATGGATATCCACCTAGTTTTGGGTTATTGCATATTTTCACCATTAGACTAGAATATGTGTCTTAAACCATTAAAACATTCCACCCAATTGGTCATTGCGTGGATTTACCCATCACCCATGCTTTGTATAGGATTGTATAAGGTTAAACGGGGTTGTATATCCATTGTGGACCACTATATTTTCACTATGGTGGATCTTGTGTGCATGATTTCACTAGCATTTTTCATCATATATAATAGACCATGATTTCTTCATGCATGAAACTCTAGATTATATGGTGTATGCTTGTTGTGTAATACCACCACCTAGCATTTTAGTCAAGTCCAACAAAGGTCTTATGCTATAGATGTATACATGTCATTTCATACATGTGGTACATTTAATGAGGTTTATGCACTAAAGGCTATGTAGCATTTACACCCAACTATAAACCAATTAATGTGCAACCATGCACTAACATATTGTATTCGTTCATCTAGATTTAATTTTGATCACATGTATGCAATGTTACGTGAAGAATTATGAGAGCTTTTATTACATATGTTTCACATTGCAATTCATGCTAAGTTAGCAACCTACATTGGAAAGGGTCAACATGACCATTCTACATTTATCTAGCTATCCTCAAAATGCATCTAATTGATTAAACCTAAAAACCAACATCATACATGATTTGGAGATTCCAAATCCATGTAATTCGACATGTAACGTACACACCTAAACATATAATTCTTGGCCCATAAAATTGCATTGGCAATATATCCAATATATTCCCCTAGCACATATGGGTTCACTATCTTGCATTAGCCACATATGCCCTTGTACAACAAAGTTCAAACCACTTATGTAATTTAGAGCATTGCATTTCATTTAAACAAATATGGACTACATTCAATTGATTCATATATGTAGCTCCATGAATTGTGTCAATTCATGAATTAAACAACATTAAAAATTTGCACTTAAGAGTAGATGGAGGGACAATAAATTCAAATTGAGTAGTTATATAGGAAGGATATTCGGCTAGTGGACATATGTAAAGCACATGCCTTGTCATTCCAAGGTCACTACTCATTGTGTTGCTTGTAAAAAATCAACCATGTAGGATCATATCGGGTCAAAAGAACTAGAGGCAAATTAATGTTTTGAGTTGGTGTTCTATGTGTAACGTATCAACCTTTGCAAACATTACATCCATCTAACAAACTCAACATGAGGACCCATAACAAAACTTGTGAGGTTTCAAATTATACAAGATTCAATTGTAATGCCATGTTGTTTGAACCTATTGGCCAAAAAAGGAATGCATATGGTTATATAATTTCTAAACTTGGTAGGTGGCTTCCCAATTCATTATGATCTTGTGTTACATAATATATCAAAAATAATGAAATTATTCACATTTTGTTAGAGCTATGGTGAATGTAATTTGGCTCCCAAGATGTGTACTTCAAACCTTTTGTGTGAGGCTCCAAATAGGTTGAAATCATACCATGTAAGGGTTGTTATAACAAGTATGGTAATGTGAACATTAAGGGAAGTGGTGCTTCTAGCCTTGGAAATGTTGATAGCTTGTTGCTTCAATATTTCTGAATATGTTATTCCACATCACCAAGTTCAATTAAGGATTTTTCTACTACCACATTTTGCATACATGTCAACCAAATTACTACTTCCAACAAAACCATTGAAAATATCTTATCCATTTTCAATGGTTTGTTCATCATCATACCTAACTTGAGATCTTCAAATGCATTTATGTCAACACATGTATTTGATAATACCCCCTGTAGATATGCAAAAAAATTGGGTTGCACATGCATTTATACATGTTGAAAAATTAGACCTGAAATTTACATATGAACTTAAAGAAACAAAATTTCAGTGGTTGGTTTCATATTCACAAAACTATATTTGGCCCACAACCAAATGCAACTAGTTTCAAAGCATAATAAAATGTACAACAATGGGAGCAAACTAATCATCAACCTCAAAACATTGAACTCAAAATCAAATTCAAAAAAGAATTGCAAGTGAAAATAAACATGTAGTACCTTTGTTGCACAAGGTCATTTGTTGGATGGTTATGGGAAAACTAACATTACATGGAGCTTGTGTTGTTGGTTTAATCATCCATGCCTTGCAATTTTGTATATAGTATTATACATTGTAATTAAAAAAGTAACTATAACATAAGAAAATTTCAAAAACCTTGTGGATAAGCTTCAAGAAAACACAAATAAAAATGGAAGAAAAATTTCAATGAAGCACTAGAACCCAACTATATGGGGGTTTCACCCAAAGGAGGACAAACTTGGAAGGAAGTTTTGGAGGAAAAATTAGAATTAAAATTTTACCCCCCTTTATTTAGAACGTCCTTAATCTATATTACCATTATACATTGCTAGGCCTAGGTATCCATACCAATTAGGATATTCATACCTAGTGTACATGATGCCTACCTATGTGCATATTTAATATGCTAGCTATGCATATCTAGGTTGTGCATATCTAGTATAACTATTTGGTATATTATACATATATGCATATGAAGTATCCTTGGGTAAATAGAGGTATATGCACAGTTAGTATACCTGAGTATATTGAAGTTATGTGTCATATTATGTATAAGCTACTTAAGTAGGAAAATACCTACCTAGTCTACTTACTTATACTTAAGCTATGTACGTACCTAGGCTACCTAGGTATATTAAGTACTTGCACATACCTCTAGTTACCTAGGTATATTATGTATCCATATACATTTAATATACTTACTTATACTAGGAATGTTTATATCTTTAGGTACCTCGGTATAGTAGGTATGTGTACTTAGGTTTGCATTTATAAGTATATTAGGTGTGTGTACATAGCCTATAAGTATGCATACCTAGTATATGTTGTATATGTATACCTAGTACAACTTGTAGTTAATGGTTGGGTTGTATTTTCATGTGTTACAACTTTATATCATGGTTGTCCTCAATTAAAAGGAGTCGTGAGAGAAAAGCTTTTTAGTGTTAAACACTTCAAGTCTCAAGATGTATTAGCAAAACAATAGGGAACACTTTAGTGGATGTTGAACATTAAGCTATTGCTTGTCTTTGCATATTTTAAAATTTTGTTTAAATCTTTTTTCATAGAAGCAACTATTTTGTTCTTTTAAAGCATAACTGCAAGGAGCATGTCCCTTCAAGCTTCATGGTGTATATGTATGGATATAGAACTTGCAACATGTTGATTGAAGGCAATTTAATACCATAGGTCTTTTGAGAAGGATTCAATATCTCATATGAGATTAACATTTCTAGGTGGAGCATGCCAAAAGCCTTGTACACACAAAACCACACCCACACCATCATACACTAGTGAACCACACAATGGAAATCACCCATACACCATACCAAAAAACTATGCATGGACCACATAATGAAAATTACCCAAACATCATATCAGTAAACCAACATAAATAATAGATTAATGATAAAACATAGTGGACTAAATCACCAAATCAAAATTTGGATTGCATAGTGGAAACCGTTCGTACAATACCCTAACATTGAACCACTAGACAAATCACACCACCAAACACAATGGACTAATCACTAAAATGTAGTGGATCAAACCATCGAATTAAAGTGGGTGGAGTAAACCATTGCATTCATGGTTCAAACCACTATACCAAGCGGGTGTGGGTTTAAAATTAAAAAGGGCAAAAAAAAGACTTAATGAATAGTCACTAAGTAAAGCACTAGATGGTTTGTGAGTGGTCGAGTTGCCCCATGACCCAAACTACACCCCGATCCATTGTACATACGATCTAAACCATTCTAATGTTTTTTTGAAAATATAATAAAAATTGTGTGTAATGTCTAGTGACCTAGGATGTAGTTTCAAGTAGTGAACTTGCACCTCAGTGAATTGAGATTTGGCATTGTAGAATCCACAATGCACACACCAAGAACATGGATTCCTTAGTGTTGAGCAAATTGGGATTTGACACTTCACAATCCACACACAAAGTTGAAAGTTTTCATGAGATTCTAAATGTCAAATGAATTGAGACTTCACATTGCATAGTGCACACACAAGAAACTTAGAATAGTAAGTAGTCGGACTTGGCAATGGGCATGCACACACAATTGACTTTTGAATGCTCACCACCAAGCAACAAGTTCCAATTTGAACAAACATCAAGCTTTGATTTGAACAAGAATTGAGCTTCAATTTGAGTGAACACTGAATCACAATTACCATGTTGAATGAGTAATGCGTATTGAACACCAAGGTTTCGATACAACCTAGCACTTACAAGCCACAAAAAGACATGCACCTTAGGCCTTTGTGATTCATGATGTTGGCTCAATGGTGGGGAGGTGACATGTGTCCTCTCATTGTTTTGATTATGGCAATGTTGAGCTTTTTTTTGATGAGATTTCTGTGATTTTTTTTCTAGTTAAAAAAAAAAAATCCCCTTTGTGATTCACCAACTCCATATTCAGGTAAGAAAAATAGTGGATTTTAGCTATTAAAAAAAACCCATAGATAGGGATGGGCTGGAATTCATCACAAGCATGCAACATTAAGATCAAAGTCAATAGCAGACTTAAAAAAAATCAGAGTTCCAACCTCTAGGCACCATATTTGTTTTCACTTGGACGTGCTAATTCTCTTAGTTGGATCTGCCCCAGAGGGCAAAGAGACTTTGCATCAATAGCTATAGGATTTTAGTGGCTAAAATGTTGGCTTGAACTTAGAACCAAAATGTGCCAATTAATGTGCTGTTGCTGTTTTGATATCAGATTCATCTTGCAATCAAATAAACGTTACATGGTTCCATCCAGGTGTTTTTTTTTCCCCAATTTTTTTTCCAATTTTTTAATAGTATATTTGTAATGTAGCTTCAGAACTGGTGGTCATCTATAATAAAGTTTAGCCAAATTTGGCTATAAACAGGACATGAAAGTAAAAAAGTTTAAGATTCTTTCACATTTTTGGCTACATGTTCTACGCAATAGAGAAATCGAGTGATATATATTTTAAAAATTTAGAAATTTGGTAAATAGAAAACTGAAAAAATATTTTTCTTTCATTTATGAAAAACAGAGCCAACTTGCTAAATTTAGCCAAAAAAATACAGGCTGGTTCCATCATTTTTCATGATTTCGTTCAAAATTGCCATCTAAGGCAAGAGAGCCATTGTTCCAACTTTCCATGAAAGGCAGGGCCATACTCAATCAGTGATTTTTTTTTCTTTTTTTTTTTTTCCCTGAAAATTTTTGTTTCTTTTTTGGGCCCAAAAAAAGGGGAAAATCTTGGACAAGTGCAGTTTTTCTGAAATAAATTCAATCAATTTTACTAATTCAGAAAAAAAGGTCAAAATTTCAATATCACAAAATCGAAAAAACAGAATACTGTTCCCATGTGCTGCTAACTTACAGTTTTGATATCAAGTTCATCTTGCGATCCAATAACATGTGTTACATGGTTCCATCAAATTTTCATGATTTTGGTTCAAATTTTGCCATCAAAGGCACAGAGCCCATTCTTACAACTTTCCATAAAAGACGGGGCCATTATCACAATGAGCTGAGCTTGCTTGTGCTTTTATCATTTGCATATGACATATGAGAAAAGATTGGACAATTCCAGCTTCACCACATTACACGCAAGCTCCCTAGGTCCTGATGTCACTGGTTTTACACACTGGGTGGTTGTGATTAGTTATCATGTGAAAGCTTCTAATGCTCAAATGAGAGAGTTGACTAATTAAATTTGTGTCTTCCGGTTAGTTGTAACATATAATGTGAACTTTGAAGCTTGTGAATTGATAAAGTTTTTAACATATCATGTGAACATTGAAGCTTGTGAATTGATAAAGAACCGCTCGAAATTTTTAGTGTAGTTGGAGGGTGCCTTACTGTGTGTAATCCTTCCTCTGTGAAGGATGGACATTTTACGTATAATGGGAAAAATAATTGAGCAGGTATTAAAGCTATGTAAAGTTGTTGGCAGTAGTGGGCTTTACTGGATTCAGGCCTGTGCTTGGCTCTGCCTCAATATGTGGGCCCTTATTCTTGTAAAGCCTGCTGCCTCAGGCTTTACCCTAAACTAAAATGTTCGAGTTTTCAGCTTATGGGTGAGGAAGAAAAGGGGCAACTTTCAAGGTTATGGGTGGATGTCATATTCGATCTCAATAACATTGAGAAATGGATTAATGCATCAGTTATGAAATGAGATTTTGCAAAGTGATGATGATGATAGAGAGGGGTACTTACAAACTCACGGAGAAATGCACTAATGGACTAATAATGCAACATTTTTTTGCAGGAGGGTTTAGGAGTTACATGTGGTTTTTTTGTTTACTACTGACAACAGATGATTTGTGTTAAGCAGGAGGCAGGAGGTGATTTGGAGCTTGGATTTGGCAGCTCTTTGTTGACTTTAGATTCTTAAACTTGTGAGTGTTGGCATACTTATAGGAACCACCCCATTTGATGGCTTTTAATTGAATGCTTTTGTACTCTAGTTTTAGGCTTTGGCAGCTGCTGCTACTTTGATGGTAAGCATTTATAATGGCTAACCTTTTCTCGCATACAAATGTGCAAATCTTTTCCCCCGGGTCCCCACCTCTCCCACAAAAGAAAAAGTGCAATCTGGAAGTTAAATGGTTACTAGTTCTTGCACATTCAAATTCTCCATGCCCTTGTTAGGCATGCATTAGTTATCAAACTGCTCCTTTCCCCTAAGCTAATACTAATAACAAGCTACTAGGTAATAGAGTTCCAATTGAGGGCACCATCACCATCCCCATGGGAGATTTGATTGAACTTTTCTTTTGCTACTGTGTGGCCTACCTGACAAACTTGCTGCACCAGTGTTGTGACTTATGACTCTTGTGATGACCAGCACAGAACAGGCAATAAGAAGAATATTAGCATGTGCTTTGCTTCTCTATCAGTCTTTTGTAGCTTTTTGCCTGACATGTTATCAATTGTGCGTGTGGTGCAAACCTTTGGGATTTCCTAAGGAAAAAATTTCATGGTGTGAGGGATTAGCTTTTTCACACAGCAATTAATTTGGGAATTTAGATTAAATCCTGCTATTTGTGCATGCTCGATGAGCTTTATGCATAGTTACTAAAAAAAATCTTACGCCCAGTTGATAATCATTTTTTTCCCCTTTTGGGGTCAAACACAATGTCTGATGGTACACCTCAAAATGCACTACCACTATTGTCCAATGTTTTGGATTTGTTAGTTTATTGTTGATCATTGCGCATATTACCCTTGTGGGCACGATTGCATGGAATTGTCCAAGCTTTTTGCTAGTTGATATCCATATCTTATCCAGTTCCCAAGTTTGATACTTCATGCACAACAACACTTGTTTCAGATTTATGGTAAAATAATTCATCTTCCATCGTGTTGCATGTGACTTACTTATTAATGCATTTCAGCCAATTCAACCTCGAGGTGTTTAAATCACACACACACACACACACACACACAAAAACATATGAGGTTTTGAGTTTCAACCACTTCAAGCTTTGCCCTTGCTTTTTTGTTCTTTGACACATCCTTATCCATGTTTGAATTTTTCCAACCTTTGAATTTTCCACCATCTTGATTGTTTGTGTCAAGCTTGAAGGTTTGAGGAAATGTTATACTAAACACTACTAGTTGACAAAACTTCTTATATAATCTACAATGACCTAATGAAAAGTTGTTAGATAGATTTGCACCAAGTCTTTGCTAATTGAAAAAGAAACTCTAAACCCCATGGACTCCTTAAAGCAACAAATATAAAACAAGATTTAAGGCTTACAAAAAAATCCATTAGAAAATTCTTTCATCATACTCATATGTAACCTTTTCTTTATGCTGTTGTCAAGTGACTTTTGTTTGCATTAGTGTCCTTGTTGCATGTTCTTGAAGTTCCATACCCAACAAATATCAACCATATAAAAACCTTTTCAATTCGAATGTGAGAAGTGAGCTACCTTCAAGCCCATGTGCTTGCAATCTTTGTGGGTGGTCAATAGGTTTTTTTTTTTTTTTTTTTTGGGGGGGGGGGATAAAAAAAAATGCCTTTTAGCCTATCTTAGGCGCACAAAAAAAAAAATCCATCTTC
>Ga0116231_10006794_pt1 | contig 21470 bp, 14 predicted proteins | sample S1TSphgellanicum_2_FD_89695 | JGI IMG/M metagenome (GOLD analysis project Ga0116231, IMG submission 89695) | Host-associated microbial communities from peat moss isolated from Minnesota, USA - S1T2_Fd - Sphagnum magellanicum MG | ecosystem: Host-associated > Plants > Peat moss > Unclassified...
AATTTTACATTCATACAACAACTTATTTCTATCCAATGAAGGTGTTTCCAAAGGTCACAAACATCCATTTATATACTAACCGAAAGGAAACTAAACAAGAAAATTTTTAAAGTCTACACATCACATGGCTCCCCATGTGATTTCACATGCATAATAAAATGCAAAGACTTTTCACATGACTTTCCACATAAATTTTCATATGAAAGTCAAACACTATGACCAAATCATAGTTAAATTATGAAATCCTATAAGCAAGTAAATCACCAAACTTACCCATTAAATAATTACATAGATAATAGTTTAACTACATCAAGTTACATAACCATTTTTGCAAAAAAATAAACATAAAGGGGGGGGGGGGGCATTACGTCCCCCCCCCCCCTCTTTTTGCTACAATTAGTGTTGTGAAAAAAACACACAAAAGCATCGCACCCCCTTTCTCCCTGTTGTTGCAGCCACTATTGTGAAAAGAAAAAAAAAGGCATTATGCCACCCCCTTTTCCTCTTGCTACAACCATTGTTGTGAAAAAAACACATGCAAAGTGCAATGTTACATTTTTATGTTAGAAATTGAGGTGGGGTGGGGGGCGCAACGCCACGTCTTCATGCTACTGTTGCAAACTAAAAACACAAGGGGATTACAATGCCCCCCACATCCTTCCTTTTGTTGTTGGTTTTGCAATAAAAAACACGAGCACACACAAACAACAAAAACAATAACAAAGAAAAAAATAAAAAAATGAAAGAGAACTTTACCTCTTTCAATGAAGAATGTTGCAAAAAACAAAAAAGACATGAAATGATGTTTAGAAAAATTTATAATCTCAAGTGAACACTTAATTTTAAAATTAAATTGATATTAAATAACCCAAAAAAATTAGTGGGCGCATCACTTTTTCTTTAATTGGAAGAAGCCGCTTGTTTTTATGAAAATAAAAATGGGAGGAAGGAATCCAAAAAGTGAAAGAAGATAAAGGTCACACTTCCCTACTTTGAAATGGTAACCTTGCACATCCTTACTTTAAAAAAGTGGGATTGGACTGAACATGTTTTTCATTCATTCGTCTTCATTGTGATAATTGGTACCAATGTGGGTGTGATTTCATCCTGAGTGTCCTCCTATGCCCCTTATTTTGAAATTACTTTCACCCCAAGATTTTACCTACACCTAAAGTTGCATATATACAAAATCCAATGTTTTTTTTCATTATCTTGAAGTTTAAATAATAATGATGAGACCCCACCAAACTTTATGAAAAAAAATGCATCCATTCAAAACGGGAAATGAAGGAACAATAAGAGAGAACCACCGTCGAAATAAGAGGCAACACCCAAAGTGCAAACTCACAACCGGGTTCACACAAGTGGGCAATAAGGACCCCTTAAAGGGGGCAAATGAATAACCTATGTCTTCACCCTTTCGTCTATACAATGAGATAAATTAAACAAAGAGTTGGGTGAGAAAATTGAGAAAGCACCTAACTTAGAGAAGGCAACAATAAAAGTTCGATCATCTCAAGATGGAAGCAACTTGAATTCATTGTAAAGCCACCAACACCCTTTGCTCATAAAATGAGCACAAAAATTAATGAAAGAGAACTTCCAAAACCCATGGCTAATCATGCCATGTTAGCACATCGCTAAATTTTTTTATTAACTTGTAATACTCAAATATTTTTATGGCAAGATAAAGAAACACATCTTAAAGTGTCAATCACAATACAAGTAATCCTTTGCTTGGGTCATAATCATTGTGACCACTCTCTAAAAAAAAATGAACTTGTGAAATGAGATATATTCAAACGGAATCAACAATGGTGACATCAACTAAAATATGAACCCCATTTATAATGAGCACAATATTAATTAATTGCTTTGAAAACTCAAGAACAACAAATGAGAGAACATGTGTTGACTCCTATGAAACATAAAACCCAACATCTTTGACAATCAAAACAAAAAAAAATTCAAATAACATTGTGGGTTGAAATGCACTCTTCCTATCAGAACCCTATAAATCTTTATGTTGAGTGCAAATGCAGTGGGACAACCCTCAAGCTGTCAAATAGTAATAGTTCTACTTTTACAAACCAATATCAGACTATAATTAAAAGTTGTAATTTATACAACTTTTTTTTTACTTTATTTCATTTTAGATTTGTACCAATCAATATTTTCTTTCAAGTTTTGTGGTTTGCAAAATTTTGTTAGTTTTTTTCACTTTTTGTCACCAAGTGAAGAAAATTCGCCCAAAACATTTCACTGGTCCCAATATTGGTCTAGCATATAAGCCTGCACCTGATATCAGTACTAATAGCAAGAACCTTACTAAATTGATATGACCTGCGATAATATAAATTTGATACCCATACCACCCTAGTGAGGATTTGAGGGGGAATTGTTATTGGGAGTGCGCTTTCATAGAGTGCACCCCTAACAACAGGTCAAAGTATAATAGTACCATGCATTGAAAATTATCCTTTTTTGGGATGACATTCATTAATTCCAAAACAGACATTTTACACAATACCCAATATAAATGAACATATTGTATAGATGAATATTATCCAACCATGGATGAATGGCATCCATTTATTTGGATGTAAAGAATGTGTGATCGTGCAAAATCCATGGATAAATAATAACTATCAATCCCAATAGTGTATTAAAGATACCCACATCATTGTTTCTCAAAAAATTGTGATCCACCCACTAATGTGTGTATAACCATTGAACAATGGTCAACAATATAAAATGTGCCCAAAGAACGACTTTAATTCCACATCTTTTGACATTGAGTAAATTTTGGAAAACCTTCTCACAAACAAAAACCACAGCACAAAACATGAACCACAATACACAAACCTTGTTCCCCTTTCCCGCATTTCACATACATTCTCCATACCACACCAAATCCTAAATCCATTAAGGGGTAGGGGCCACTTTGCTAACAATATGAGCATGCCCTTTTATCCCCCAAAAGTTTCATCATCTTAACCCTTAGATGACATTTGACCAAAATAATCTCACTGAAAAAAAAAGGACGAAGCCATACGAGCCTTCCTAAAAATCATTGGAAAGTTCAAATTAATATAGTATGGATGACTTCAAGCTGGATCGTTAGGAGTGAAAACAATGAAACTTAATTGATAATTGCAAAATATGGGCACAGCTAAAAAATAAAATCTTGATTTTGGGAAGTCTTGACAATTCAAAGTTTTTAGGGATTTTGCTCTTAGTACCATTCATGGGTAGGTAGAAAGCATCCATGTGAAGTGGGTGAATTTTTTTTGTGCACAAGACAGGCTTTGAATGAGAAAGAAAGCAATGGTCAAAGATGCATAGAGAGTGCATGCACACATGATGAAGCAAAGACAATTTTAGTGACAAACTGGTTTTTTGACCAAGTCCTCCCTAAATTCTCACTGTTTTGTAGCATGGGTAAATTGAAAAAAATTGGAGAATTGGTCTTGCTGGACCCCAGCTTGAAAAAATTGGCAGTGTGGCTTGAGAAATGTGAATAGTGAGATCAAATGGACAAGAAAGATAGCATGATGTGTACCCTGTAATATATAGAGGACTCTCAAATTCTCAAATATCAAAAGTTGGTGGGCAGTTAATCGTCGTGAGATTTAAGGGTTAATTTAGGCTGGGGAAACCATCGCCAACGACAGTTTGCATTTTGTGGAAACTATCGCCAATGACCCTCTAATTTTGTGGTGGATAGTGGGCAGCAAAGCCTTTTTTCCCTTGCTAACATTTCATATGGTCCCGTACCATGGCATACCAATAAGAGGAGGAGTATAGGGCCAGGTTATGTGTCCGATCTCCCCTTTATATTCCCCCTCCTCCTCCCCCATTACTCCCCCTCTTCAAATTCTTGTGAATTCAGGGGCAAGGGAGGACAATCCATTGTTTTGAAGTGTCTTTCAATAGTTTTTTTTAAATGTAGTGTAAAGTGGCAATTTAAAATTTTAAAAAACCCAATTGTTTGGGATCTGAAATATACAAGTATCTTCACATTTTCCTACATGGTAGAACCCAATAGAGAGATATGAAAATATTTCATGTAAGAATTTGATCATTAAAAAATCAAATGAAACCATCCTTTTGAAAGTAGTTTAAACCAATCTTAGGCCTCAAAAAACTTTGCTTCTTTGTGTTAAATTAGAGCATGAAATTGAAACATGTTTAATGATCTAAATTATTACCTTTCTAATATGCATTGATTTCATCCACATAAATGAATGAGTACTATTCAGTATAGATGAAACCCATTTTGGAACAAATAAATGGTGCGTGACAGTCATGGATGAATTTCATTCATTCACATTTGTTGACATTCATCCATGTTTATATAGGTTTGAATTCACATTCATCATTAATTTGTAATGATTTTACAATACATGCACAAAGAATATACATGTTTTGTATTTATATACTCTTCGATGGTTGTTATAGTTATTCTTGTGTTTTTTATTTCTTTGAATGTTGAATGCTTCCATAGTAAACCCCAATGCACTCTATGAAAGCGCACTCCAAAAAGACAACCTCGGATTTGATTGAGGTAATATCAGTCTTAGACTAGCTTTATCCCAGTTTCAATACCTGTCGCATACCACCCAAAAATCAGTCTTAGACCCAATATTAAGACCAGGCTCATATTAAAAGTACTAAAAAATAAAAAATACGACAACCAAACTGGTAGGATTTACTTTTATAAAAAAGGAGGCAACACCAGAATACCAGCTGTACAAAAGGCGGTGACTATATACCAATGTCCAATGTCTTCGACCCTAAGGCCCGCTTTACACTAGGAGTTAGGGCCAAAAAACTTGGGGCCAACTTTGAGCATTTTTGGCTTGTTATTTGGCCCCAAGTTATTAATAAATGCTGGAACATTGGTCCCAAGGGTTGCAAATTGCCTTCCCAAATTCAATAGTATCCTTTTTTCAGCCTTGGGGCCAACACAAGCTCATAAAGTTCAGCATTTATTAGTAGCTTGGGGCAGATTGAAAATAATTTTTCTATTTCAGCCTTGACTCCAATTGTAAGCACCTTGGGGGCCAATTTCAACTTTTGCATCAATAGGAATGCTTGATTTTGGATGAACATTAGCCCTGATTTAGGCCCATTTTACACTAGGAGTCAGGGCCAATGTTCAACCCAAATCCAGCATTCCTATTGGTGCAAAAGTAGAAATCAGCCTCAAGGGCTTTACACTAGGAGTCAAGGCTGAAATAGAAAAAAACTTTTCAATCTACCCCAAGTTACTGATAAATGCTGAACTTTATGGCCATGTATAGGCCCCAAGGTTGAAAAAGGGATAACATCAAATTTGGGAGTCCAATTTGCAACCCTTGGGGCCAATGTTCTAGCATTTATGAATATCCTGCCGTCAATGTTCTAGCATTTATAGTAACTTGGGCCAATTTGCAACCAAAAAATGCTCAAAGTTGGCCCCAAGTTTTTTGGCCCTAACTCCTTGTGTAAAGCAGGCCTAAGACCTCAAAAAAGGTTCTGGGTTCAAGCTTACTGGCATGCAGGTGAAAGCCCTGCTGGCCCTCTGCCATTAGCTTGACTTGACTTGTGGGTGCGAAGACAAGACTCTAAATACCCCCCACCGAAGTGCCAAAGGCTTCTCCAGTTGGGTCTGCAGTTGTGTTTCTTTAAAAAAAAGTTGATATCAGATCAAAACTGCATTGTTGCCTAAAGTTAAGCTGTATTTATATACACACAAATGAAGGGGAAGAATTAAGTTCCACTCCAAAACGGGACAGTCACCATTTGCTGTTTCTGGGCTTCCAAGTGTACTTATTGATTTTATCTAATTTTCTGTTTTCGTCTGTCCTCGCACCTCACTTGTCTATTCTCTCTTCCTCTTTTCTTCATGTCTGGATTCATGTCGTCGCTAGTCCTCATGGGGCAATTCGAACTTGCATGTTATAGATGCGCATTGTTCACAAAAAGTTGCCAGTTCTTTGTGTGTGTGTTTTTTTAAAGAAACACAGAAAACCAGTTCCGTGCTTCTAAACCCCATTTATGGGAACAAACAGGTGCATGGTTCAACGAAAGATACATGATGAAGAGTACTTTTCTACCTACTACTCCTTTTGTGTCCTTCCATAGCAATTACTTGGCTCCTATTTGTGGGCCAAAGAGTACTTTTCTACCTACTACTCCTTTTGTGTCCTTCCATAGCAATTACTTGGCTCCTATTTGTGGGCCAAGGTCCTAAGTTGCACATCCCATTCATACACTCTTACATCACTATGGCCCACAAAGCATGCAGCTTGAGTTGGTTATAAGTAATTTGGTAACATTAGTGTGGTAGGACAAGGTCTTTTGTGTCCTTAAATCTTGCACATGAAATTTTGTTGAGCATTGGAAAACAAATGACTGTCAAATCCGCCAAACTAAGCATGAACGGTTTTGGGCACAGGAAGAGAACGATTTTCAAGTCTAGTGAAAGAAGCATGATTGAGCATCCCTTGAGTCTGATTGAGTGTGTTTTCCAACTTTTGAGTAGTGGACCTATTTGGACCTCATCAGTTTGTAACTATCATTTCGAGGGCCACGTGAACATCAACAACAATATGTGAAATGGTCGAATGCAAGGTCAAAGTGAACCATTGGGTCCAATTTTTATGGGTCTAGGAATAGGGAGTTTAGGCTTAGTTAAGATTTAGAGTTAAAAGGTGGAGACAAGGTCTATGTTTAGGGTGGAAATTGTGTTTAGATTTAGGGTGTAGGCTAAAGGTGTCATGGGAAGCAAGATTATAAATCAAGTACATTTTTTTAATGTTCATTGTGTTTTTGAAGGTGCTCATTGTGTTATTGAGGTTTCATCATTTTGTTGTTAGTTGTCGATGTTTTGTTAAAATTCTCACCAATTTGAAAAAATGTTGTGTATAAATAAATAACCTTGAAAAATTAATCTTTATGAATAAAAAATTGCCAAATGATGCAAGGGTGAGTAGCAAAACTTCTAATAATATGAGAGATTTGATAGATTAAGAATTAGACTAAGAGCAAAAGTTAGATGAATTTAAAAGTTCATTTCAGCTAGATGAATTTAAAAAGGATTAATCTAGTTTTTTTTCTGTTGTATATTTTTGAAATGTGATCACATATTTTTGTTTAAATATTAGATTTTTATAATTATTGTTGATTTGTTTTTGGCTAGAAGGGAATAACAAGGGCATTGTCATTATAATTCAAAACTTTGGTATTGATATGAACTTGTGTCCAATTTTTAGGTTTAGACAAACCCCAATGTCCCCCATAATCATAAATTTGTAAAGTTTTTTTTTTGCAAATATTTAGGTCATTAAAAAGTAAAATGAACGAAAATTGCATTTAAAGAATTTTGGTTTCAACCTTCATTCAATTTGGTAAAATGTCAAATTTTATCCTTGTGTCAAATGCACATTGTCCAATTGTAAAATGTAAAATGTTTACAAGTAAGGATGCCAAGTGTTTGTTTTCAAAAAATTTCCTAGTGAAATAGTCATTTTAATTTGGGGGCCCATATTTTCTTTGTTTCTTAATGCATTAATCTAAAATGTGTCTAAGTTCACTTTGTGTTTCATTATATTTTTAATGAAATTGAACAAATTTACCATGGTGAAAGTAGGCAACCCCTTAGTATACAAGGACTACTTGCTACAAATAGACGAATTCATTAATAGCTAATTAAATTCACCAATAGTTAAATTACCAATAATAAATTCATAAATAGTTAATTACGAACTTAGTTTAGGCACCTAGGAACCTTCATTAAGCTCCCTAACCTAAACTAAGAACTTAACCTGCTTAAACACCTAGCCCACCAACCTAAGGTGCAATTATGAAGGTTTGAACCTTTCACCTCCTTTCACCTCCATGTTTAAAGAATGAGTCTATACTCATTGAACCACTATTTAAATGAATGACATTTTTTTGTCATCACATTGTTATTCACATTTTTTTTTACCCTCGGTTGTTTTTGGCAATTTTTAACAATTCTTGGCTATTTTACCATAGATTATTCTAGGCTATTATGTTGTACATTATTCTTGGTTATTTTCCCATAGGTTATTGGTGACTATTTTATTGTTAGCTAGTTTAAGTTATTTTACCATAGGTTATTTTTATTTATTATATCATAAACTATGATATTTTATGACTATTTTATTGTAGGCTATTGTTGGTTATTTTATCATATGTTATTGTTGACTATTTTAGGCTATTTACCATATGTTATTTTTGGTTATTCTATTGTAAGCTATTGTTGACAATTCTATTGTAAGATATTATTAGTTATTATATCATAAACTATTATTAGTCATTTTATTGAAAATTATTATTGGTTATTATTGGATATTTCAAATTATGTATACCTTAGGTTATGCCACTTTAAATTATTACATGCAATCTTTTTATATATTTGGTAGATGTGGATTAAATTTGTTGAACTATTCCACACTTACTATAACAACATATTTGCACTACAATATGCACACATTCATAATTCATGCCTTGATTTTAAACACATCTACTTGTGCAATTCATTAAAACACCACATTCATGGTTATTTCATATACATGGTTCATATTTCATATAACCAGAATATGTACTTCAAAATACAATGTAAAAAATCCAAAAATAAAATTACAATTCATTTCCTTATTTTTTAATACTACAAAAAATTCACCCAAAATATGAATATGAAAATCAATACAAATTTTTTTACTTTTACTTTTCCTTTTTACTAAAAATTTCAATAAAAATACAACAAAAAATTCTATGTTTTGTTGAAATGAAATCAAACAACAAAATTAAATTTGTGGTATAACACAATCAAAATCTATAGTTTCTACTACATAGTACCTACATCTATTTCATTATTCCAAAATTGTGTGTCTATAAATGAATTTTTTTTCCCCACCATCTTTGGGAAGTCCCCAAGCCACCATCAACATCATTTAAAACTAAATAAGAATTCAAAATTTAAACCTCTAATGTCTAATGATCAATTCCTATCTTGAATGTTTTGTAAAACAATGTAATTAGCCTACCCCCTTAACAATATTATTTTTCCTTAGGTTATTATTCTCTTCAAAGTTATTTTAAATTATTATTCCTTAGGATAAAATAACCTATAATAACCTAAAGTACAACTTGAAATAACCTAAGGTATAAGATAAGGTTAATTAAATAGTTTAATTTAAAATAACTTAAAGCAAAAAACCTATGATAGGCTAGGATACTTTAAGGTACAATACCTATAATAATTTAGAATATAATTTTGATATAATAATTTATAATAGCCAATAATAACTTGGGGTATAACTTAGAATAACTTAAGATAACATAAAATAACATAGGATATAGCTTAGAGTAGCCTAGGGTATTTTAAACCAAAAAAAAAAAACTTATTTACCATAATAAATGATAATAATGAATTATATCAACTAGTAATGAAATATGATGTTTACATAGTGACCTTATAGTGAAATAATTTTAACTAAGGTGAAATCATTAAAGTGCAATGTAACTATTTCACTTTTAAAGTCCCATGGTGATTTAAGCCAGTGAAGTGCACTTCATTTTTATACTAGTATCATGGAATTCAACAATTTAACTACTAGTATGCCTATAAATGGGCTTCAATTTGTTTCAAGAATTTAAAACAAAAACCCCAACAACTAATAAATGTGTATTCTCGAAATACCTTAAATGTTTTGTGATTGTCTACACTCAATTAGATTCCAATACAATGTGCTTATATTATACTTATGGCATGGTTATGCATCATGACCAATGTCTTTTGGTATAAACTTTTGAACATATTAATAATTGGTGAATTTGTCATGACATGGATATTGGGCATTTTTTTAAAAATCATATATGTTTTGTGTTGGTATTATGTCCTTTTGAAATTTGATTATGCCTTTTTGGAAGGGGTGAAGTACAATAGTTAATTTGATTGACAAGTGTTGACAATACTCCCAAGTTAAGCACAATGGTAAAAAACTCAATAAGATTTCCTTTGCTTCAACCTTAATAAAAAATAAGGTTTTAGGATTAAGGTTGGACCACATTTAGATGTTTCCGAGGGGTTGCTTGTTGACAAGGACTCCTCATTTCAGTCTTATTTCATTTGCATTTGATTGCATTCAAGGCATCATTACTTTCCTACATCATGCCATTGTCATTTCTCTTTGGATTTTCACAACCTTGAAAGATTGGTTGTCATTAAACATCGAAGCTTTCAATTTAATTTGTTACTCCTCTCATATGCTTAACAATTTTAGGTAGCTATTTTTTGTCATTAGATTGTTGCAATTATGTTGGAAGTTGCATTGCAAAATCTGGAAATTCATGAGGGTGTATTGTATGCATGAAAAGGATCGTTGCAATGGTCAACCTTGTTTAATGCATTTTAGTTCAATGATGCAAGTAGCATCATGAATCACAATACAAAGGTTAAATCTAAAATTATAATATAAATATAATGTTGTTGTCCATGGAGATTTCATGGAGATTGTGGACAAACCTTTACATATCTTTGCAAATGTTAAACACATTGAATTTTCCTTCAAATTGTTTACATTCTTATAAGTTTCAATCTCAAGGTCAAACATTTTTCTTTTTGAAGGTTCTTAATTTTCTCTTTGTTTAAGTGCAATATGGTACCTTTGTATGTAACCCATTGGGCTCAAGTACAAATTTTTTTTAATGCCAAGGTCCTTAATGTTATTAGTGTTGTTTTGTTACATTAGGCTAGTCTTGCTATTGAGATGTTAATGACATCATTATAGAAGGTGGCGCTTGTGAACATTGTGTTGTAGGCATATTGTTGAATTTAAACCCCACACTTGAAGCTATCCTAATTATAGGGATGGAGAAGAAGAATGAAGGAATGGGAAATAAATTAAGTTTTTCAAGACAATTAGGTAGTAAAACTTCCATGGCTAGAAGTTGTCCTTGGTTCTAATGGGAAAATGCATTTCATTAGGTGTCAAATGTGCACACATATCAAAAGGAGATAAAAGCTTTTGGTTCCCAAATTCAACAACCTCCAGATAAACATGTTGGGAGGTGCAAATATTAAAAAATCAGACCTAATTGCATTGTGGGGCAATATTACATGTCTCCATATTCATAACATGTAAAAAAATAGCTTTTTCTTTTTCAATTGAGGAAGATACATAATGGCAAACATGGTTCTTTTCCAAAATTTGGTTGGAAACAAGAAAATGAAAATTTAGCAATTTTTGTTATTTTTTGGTTTTTAAAACAAGGTCATCCTATCATTGAGTGATTGACTTTGAGATAATGATTTTTTTTCAATTTTTGAATGTCAAGATCACTCCAAAGAACATTGGAATGACAATGTGGGATCGAAAATTGTACAAACTATGTATTGCATTATCTTCACCACAACTAAAAAAACTATTCATGGAGCAAAGTTTCTTGTTGTTAGTTGTGATGAAATGATTAGCATTCATGTTTACTTTATGGATGGCTTCAAACATATCTTGATTTTTTTGAATTTGGAAAGACTAGTCAATGGTGGCACATTTGACAATTTGATCAACGTGATTTTCAATTCTTTATTAATCTATGGGCTTCATTGTGTAAGAGATTAGTAGGAAATTGATCTATTTTGGTTCAAATGGTGTTGGTGCTTTCACATGTGTCAATAATGGCGTGACCACAAAAATTTGCAAAAAAAAATTCCTTTCATGCTTATTGTCCATTATGTCACACATCAAACTAACCTTATTGTGCAAATGTTTTCCAAGTAGCCTCTAGTGCAAAAAATTGAAGGGTTCTTGCATTCCACATATATGTATTTTTCCTCTTCACCCAAAAAACACTTTGAATAATGTAAGCTTGCCGAGTTGTTGGAAACAAAGGGGAACAAGTTGTGATGTAATGTAAAGACTATGTGGATCTCTATGTTGTCTCCTACCAAAAAGATTTTTGAGGAGTACAAGCACATACTTGTGAAAATGAATGATGATTTCCATGCCATCTTAACAACAAAACCAACTCTTGAATGATTATGTGATGTTGAGGTTGCATGGGCTTCATTTGCATTATGCTTATGTTGGAAGTAGTCCATGAGCTCATCAAGTTTTTTCAAAGATGAGACACTTTTGTTTGTGACTTTGTGAAAACTATGAAAATGTGTTGTGTAGATTTGTATTCACTTTGTTATGATCCAAAAAATTGGTATGTGATATATTTCAAGAGTTCTTTTGATCTTATGGATTGCAAAACTAATGGGTTGCTAATAGCTTGGTGGATTAATCCAACCAATAATATTTAATGGGCCTATTTTTTTACTTTCAAGGTCATTAATACTTGACCTATTGCAAGTGCCCCAATTAATAAGGGTCTTTGTCATGTGCATGCATGATGATCAGTGGTATGCTACTACTATTAAAGTGAAATTATAATTTTTTTTGGAGTTATATTGGTTTGATTGAGGAATTTACATGGAGGTTTCCTAGCCATGAATTACTAAATGCTACTGACATTATTTATTTTCAATATTGGTTGATTTCTAATGTTGAGACCACATTCTTTGCCCTTCTAGCCATGTTGATAGCATAATATTATTTCGACAAAAAGTTTGGTGACAAGGACTTGAAGGTACTCGCCCTATTAAATGAATAGAAGATTGACATGGAAGATTCCTTTTTCAAGTTGATTATGTAGGCAAATAATAAAAAGGCTTTGGCACCTCTTTTGACACATAATCATGTGATTAAAATGTAGTCCCATTTGTCCTTTAATGTTATTTTCAAAGAATGCTTGTTCAAATTTTCAAGTTCGCAAAAATCTTTATTGTCTTGGTTTTGGGTAGTATGGAAAACAAATGATGTTTTTCAATTATGTGTTTTATGAAATGATCTAAGTTCAAAAATAGATTAACAATTCATGTTGATTTGGTCGTCATGATGTTTACTCACAATCACTACTCCATTGATATTTTTTCCATTTCGAGATGTAATTAAAAATTAGTAGGATAAAAAACAAAGGCATGTAGTTAAAGCTTAAATTATTTTGTAGGTTTTCGCATTGCACCTTAGCTTTAAATGTTGTTGCACACCATTTGGAACTCAAGTTGAAGCTTATATGCAAGCAAGTAGATAAACAACGCAGTTAAGTGTGTTGTGATTTTTATAATACGTATGAAAGTTGCATTTTTCTAAGCTCCTTGATGTGTGTTTTGTGTGATTTGCATTGTGGATATATCCAAAATACTTGTAAGTTCATTAAGTACCTTTATTTATTTACTTTATTACATTGTAATTTGTGTAATTTGTGTAAGTCTTGTGATTATTTCAATTGTATATTTACTTGTTACATCATGTGTTTTTAATATGCACATTGCTAGATTCTTGTTGTTTTCTTGAACTAATATGGGAATGTAGGTAAAGTTCCAATCTTTGTTGCTTGTGTAGACCTAACCAAGGTTGCAATGGGTAGAATCCGAAAGGACTAGGGTTTGATCCCCTAGACCTTGTATTTCATTGCACATAATTTATTTATTTTCACAACATTTGTGACTAAAAGTTTTTGTGTTGTTTTTTAGTACATATATCCTAAATGCAAATGTTTTTATCATTGCCATGATTTGCGGAAAAATGTTCACATGTTCGTCAATGCACCTACAAAGATGAAAAAGGATTGTCAACTTTTTCACAAATGAAAACACCATGTAACAAATCTGCCTTATTGGACAACTTTATTCATTGAAATTTTGTTCTATTCGGTTTTTGCTTTGAATACTAAACCCTTTTGCTTGCAAGTACATAGGAAAAAATCACACTAATTGTCAACATTGCCTCCTATGGTTAACATGTATGTATAGACTACTAAGAAACCATGTGCAAATGGAAAAAAAAACTTGCTTGTGTAGCAAAATTGAACCATTCTTTGATGCAAATATAAAATGATATCTTCTACATTGTCATAAATTGATTGGAATCCAACTCCTTGCCTAATTTTATTTTTTTTGTTGTTTATGGAAACTAAATTTGAAGCTACAACTTTTTTCATCTTTAAAACTTCTTAGATTTGATCAACTTTTTTGTTTTTTACATTTAACATTGTTGTGTCTAAATTGTAATTACAAAAAATCATGGGGAAGATGAAGGTTTATCTCAAGGTTGTGTTGATGAATATTGTTGCAATTTTGTATTTTTTGATATCCTTAACCTCCTTTTCTAGTTATCATTTAAATGACAAGACACAATCTAGGAAAATTGAGTGAATAGGTGTAGTAATAGATGAAGAGGATTCAACTTGATGCTTGGATTTTAATTCTATAGAAATTTAGCATGTCAATTACCCTCTAAGAATTCAAGATGGTGGTAGAACTCAATCAAACCATATTTATACCAGTTTGGAATTATGTACCTAGGGATAGTTAGTGGTATTAGTCCAAGTGTTGACACCTTGAATTCTTTGTATTCATAAAGTGAATCGGTTCAAATCTTATAGAGCACAAGGGTTGACCAAAAAATCTTCCCACTCATTCTACCAAAACTTATATAAACATTTTGTATTCAACACAATTATAATGTGATTTTATAATGCAAATCACATTTGGAATTCACATGAAAGTATAATTCACCTAAAAGAAGGTGATATAATGTAAGAATATTGATCAAATGTTCACACTAATAAGTTCATAACACCATCCTCAAGTCTAGGGAATGGATGAATAGGAATTCTATTGTTAATTTAATCAAAATGTTTTTATTACATATTTAAGGGTGGAAAATTATGTGATGACTAGATCAAAAACCACAAATTAAAAACACACATGGTGATGTAAAAGAAGGCGTGCATGGACATTTATCTTTATTTTATGCAATTTTTTTTCCCCTTTAAAAGGTTAATTCATAGTGGGGTCTTTCAAACAATTGTCATTTACTAATTCTAAATGGGCATGGTCACATGTTATCTTATAATCAATAGAAACAAGCACAACATTTTAAATTAAACATGATCACATCAAACCTTCACACACTTTGCATCATAATCTACACCTAAGGAAGACACTTGATGTTAAATTTCCAAATTACATGCATCAAAGAAGCATTTTATTAAGGGGGGTTAGTAGGCAAGTAGTTTTTTTCCCCAACCCTATTAATATCTAATTTTTTAATATGCACATACTAGAAGTACTTTATATTTATTTATAATTTTGTTTAGATTTGATGTCAATACCCTATTCATTTAGTTTTTTTAATTTTAGTAAACCTAGAGTTAGAAATGTTCTAATAAACATCAAAGAATTTCCATTATAGCTTAAACATATAAGATTTTTGAAAGGAAATATACAAGCGTTCATGAGTTTGAAGAGAACATTTGATATACGACCCATTGGTATAATCCACATGTATAATCTACCTGATCTTCACCTCCTCTAAATCCATAGCCCGATCATCATTTTTTCCTCTTAACATTTGATTCCATTATTGCTTCAATTATTGCAATTCATTAAATTATTAACTTAAATTGTTAATATTAGTTCATTTACTAATGTACAAATTGAACCTACTAACAATTTATCATACTATTAATTTTTAATACATACCTTTTTTTTAAATCTGTTTTTAATACCAATGATTAACACGTACCTTATAATAAATATTTTTTCATTTTCATAAAAAAAAATGCTATTATAAAATTAATTAAATTATAAATTTCACTTAACAACCAATATATGACACCATGTATTTTTATTCAAGTATTTTGTAAACTCAATAAAGAGTGTTCCCCTTAGGTATTACAACCCTTAAATGTCTCAGACTTTAACATTTCAAAGATTACATTAAAAAAGAGATGGGGTTATGCTTATGAATAATTATATAAAACTAAAAAAATCACATTAGCTAAGTGGGTATTAATAAAAAATTTAATTTAATCATTTTTTAAACAAAACATCAAGTCAAGGTTATGGTTGCAAGGATTTAGTGGTTTAACTCCAAGGCCATGGATGACAAGACCAAATTTAATGAAATCTACATAATAAAAAGTATGGAAAAAATTATGCTTCAAGTTCATGAGGTCAATGAAGATAATCAAGAAAGGGGGTAATAATTTGTTGCCATGTTAGAGCTAATGAATGTGTAACAACCATAACTAAGAATATAAAATTTGGTGAACCATTGCTAATGGCAAAGAGTAGCCAAAAAATTGATATTATGTGGACATGTTAAGGAACATTAATGTCATAGAAATGGAAGGATTGAAGCATAAGGATTGAAAAAATCTAATTGTAAACTTTGATGATGTTATTTTCAAATTAGAGGAAAAAATCCATAATTTTGCAAGTTTGACCTAAAAAACATTGTCACAAACATGGTGAGGGGGACCATAAAAAAGAAGATGATGAACAAGAAGAATACAAACTTGACAAAGAGGAATGGAAAGAAAAAAATGACAAATGGGAAGAAAAATATGAACATGGCATTAAGAGATAATAAAAAACAACAAGAAGGAAATGAATTGAAAGAAGAATGTCAACTTAGGAAGAGAAGGAAATAAAGTAGAAAAGAAAATGAACAAAATGACTATGAACTCATGAGGGTGGACCAAAAATAAATAAAAAATTGGAAGAAGAATATGAACATGGTGGGTAGGGGTGGGAAACAAAGAAAAAAAATGAAGACTAAGAAAAGAAAAACATTCATAATGCTTAAAGAGCTCCAAACACCTACATTACAAACCAAGAACATGAAGACAAAGAAAACAATAGAAGAATGATCAACAAGAAAGAGAAATATTAAGAAAAGAGAGACATCCTTACATTGAAACAAATATGGAAAACACCATACAAGATCAAAATGGGAGGAACATGAAAACAAATAAGATTATTAAGGGGAGAAACATGAAAACAAAAAAATGTGTCATGTAATGTGTTGCTTGGCTGGTAGTGCCGCTGTCGCCGCCGTCACTGTTGTTGCATTGACTCTGCCCATAGTAATCTTCAGTACATCCACAAAACCCATACTAGCTACAACAATTGCCACGACGAAGACACGGATTACTACTGTTACATTCCGCCGATCCTCCTCCACCACTACATCCACTGCAGTGACTCTGATAGCCACTCCTACTCCCACAATAATTACATATATTAAAGGACGTCGGGACATGAAGCATCATTTCATCCATCTGTCCCATCATCCATTCGGACAGATGCAGCTATGTCATCCCCACTATTTAAAATACAAGCATAGGGGCTTCCACGTGACACACCATTTTAGCTTATATATGTGACAATTCAACTTTAGGCAAAGTACTTGGGATAAAATTAGAAAAGAAAACCACCAAAAGAGAAGGGCCAGTGCGTTCAAATGTAAGTTAATTCCAATTTTAGAAAATATTTTCTTAATAGGCCAACTAGGGCTCATGCAAACTTGCCTAGACAGAAGAGCACCACCTCTTGAGCAAAAAACCCCTCCTTCAACCCCTCCTTCAACCTGGAATAAAAATGTTGTGCCCTCCCCAGTCCATGTTAAGCCTTTTCATTGGCTTATATATGTATAAGTGCGATTAATTATTCCAAAAAAAAAGAAAAAAATGGTAGGATGCCAATTAGGGTTTAAGGTGGCGACAGATCTCAACATTTCAAGGTTTAGGGGTTTGCTTAGTTGTTTATCTGCGCCTCAATTGTGGTTGAACGCAAGAAGTGTCATATCAGACGGTTTACAGAAAAGGGATGCTCATGAGAGGAAGGTTTATGAAGGTGCAAGCACGGGAGGAGGTTAGGTGCATGCTCAAAAGGTTGGTGTGCTCAGGAAGTTGGTGTGTTCAGGAGGTAATTCAGGAGTTCAGGAGGTCGACGGGGTTTGGTGTCATGAATCAATGACTCAAGAGCTTCAAGAGGAGGGGCGTCGTGTGCCCAAGTGTCAGGAAGGACATCTCTCACAACTGCAGCCTGATGGTGTTCAACTCATAGCTAGTAGGACATTAGAGGTCAACAGGGTCAAATGTTAGTGAATCAGTGTCTCAAGAAGAAGATAGGAGGAGGGGCAAACTGTGTGCCCAAGTGTAAGGAAGATCTCTCACAATTACACACCTAATGGTGCTCAGTTCATAGCTAATAGGATATCAGAGGTCGGCAAGGTCAAGTGGGGGGTGTCAGTGAAGCAGTGTCTCAAGAGGAAGACAAGAGGAGGGGCGGACCGTGTGCCCAAGCATCAAGAAGATGTCTCACAGCTCCACACCTAATTCAACTCCAAGTTGAACATGATAGAATTTTTGTGTAAGTTCGAAAAATGTTGGTGGCTATTTTTGGTGTTCTAAGAGGAGTTTCAAGACTCTATCAGATTGATACAATTCTATCTTTAGAAAAAGACGTAGGTCCGAAACGTTGGGTAGGAATATTTTTGGTGTTTTGGCAAATTGGAGCCATTTTTGGAAAATAAAAATGGCAAGCCAAATTGAAAACAAAAAAATGCTAAAAATAGTAGTGGCTTCCAACTTGGGTGGGTTTTTTAATTGTCAGATTTTGAAAGTAAGGACATCAAAATCACCATATTTCTATATTATGTTGGAGTAATACCTATGGGAGCCAAAAATATTTTTAAATGTTTTTAAAAAAATTATATTCTCTTTTTAGTCAGATTTAACAATTTGTATGTCATTTTCGAGTAGGTACTACGTAGCCAGAAATATTAAAAGGATATATATTTTTTAATTTTAAGTTTTAAACAAATTTGTTTGGGTGTCCTATTCAAGCACTTTTTTTTTAGTCCTTTTCCTAATAGAACCGGCAGTGTTCTTTTTTCCTTTTTATTGTTCACCAATTTTGTAATATGTATCATCAAATACACACGCACTTGTGCATTAGGCACGAGGTTTAAACTATTACATATATTAAAGGACGTCGTGACATGAAGCATCATTTCATCCATCCGTCCTGTCATGGTTTGTTTAATATCATCATACTACACGTTTCTATTATCTATATATATATATATATATATACCACTTGAAACCATAGACTTTGGATAAATCCAAGGAACAAGATAAATGAATCAATTTTGATTATATGTAAAAAAGGAAAATAATGTTCCATAAGGAAAATAAAGTAATGTAAGTACCACACACACTCTCGTCACAAATAGAGCCCGTAGGAAGCTCTTGCTTTTACATTGGGCAGGATTCAGACTTGCACTAAAAAGCTGACAGTGTTTTTGTGTTATTGATGTGAGCCAGGATGAGGCTATCAGTGGAGAGATATTTGGATAAGTTTGACCCACTTTCTATGGTCACACCACGAGGAGTGTTTTGTGTAAACAAGGGGGAGACTGATCCTAACGGGGTGAATTTGAAGCAGAATAAAACAAGCAGTTTGGCTATCAGGCAGGGCAACAAATACACCCAAAAAAAGAAGCCTTGTAGAAGTGTTGTTTTTTGTACCTCCAAGAGTAAATGTGTGATTGTTTCTCCTTTTTCTCTAGTTCTTTGTTGGAATTTAAAACATTGTTGTGATGTGTGTGTGGGTCTAATTTTGGGTGGCTTTCATGTGATATAGACGGTGGATGATCTGGCTTTTGAATGTGCACCAGTTGCAATCATGGACCAAATAACACTTTTCCTCAATGTGAGCTAGCCAACATAAAAAATAAAGAAAGAGAAAATGAAAAAGAGACATAAACCCTAAACCCATTTTAGGTTTCAATTGTGTATGGCATTATTATTTTATTGTGATCTAATGTTCTGTCAAAGAAACCAAACGGGAAACGCCTCAATGAGTCCCAGCGATGTGAGATCATAGCGAAGCTGAGCAAGACGGATGCTCCCAGTAAAAGGGCTATAGCGCGCGAGTACGATGTTACTGAAGGAGCTATCAGAAAGGTGTGGGACAAGCGGGAGCAAATCCTAGAGCGATCTGCCTTAATGTCTGATGAAGCTAAAGAGAAGACTTTTCGATCCTATGTTGGTCATTTCACCAAGCTTGAAGACATGCTTTACATCTGGATTGACAACATGCGTCGTGCCAATCTTCCTGTTCCGCCATCTCTTGCCATCGCCAAAGCGAAAAGTATTGCATTGAGTTTATCGATTCCGGAAACGGACTTCAAGGCATCCTGGCAATGGCTAAGTCGATTCAAAGTGCGCCAAGGGTTACAAAAGATGCTGCTTCACGGAGAGGGAGTTGAAGTCAACAAATCCGATCTTGGATTGATGGCAGCTTTAGATGACCTCTATGCGATTATTGCCCAATATGATCTTGAAAACGTCTACAATATGGACGAGACCGGCTTGTTTTTTCGCCTACTACCAAGATACAATCTTCTAATGCCGGATGAGGACATATTAACCACTAGAGGGAAGAAAAAATCCAAAGATCGGGTTTCTTTTATTGTGTGCGCCAACGCTGTGGGAACTCATAAAATTCCTTGCGCATTAATCAGCAAACCGAAAGCACCTGCCTGTATCAAGGACCGCCAATGGCCTGTTCCATATTTCACTCAAGCTAAAGCTTGGATGGACGTGGAAACGTGCTGGAAGTGGTTCAACGAAGTGTTTCTTCTATAAGTGAAAAAACGAACCGGATGTCGGGTTCTTTTGTTGTTGGACAATGCCCCCGGACACTTTGAAGCTTTTGAACACGACAATGTTAGGATCGTTTTCTTTCCCCCAAATTGCACAAGTTGGAAATAACCCTGCGATATGGGCATAATTGCAGCTCTGAAGAAGAGGTTCAAATATCTCTACCTCAAGGATGTTCTTGACTTCTATGAATTGGATGAGGAGGCGAAGCTTCGAAAGAAAATGCAGGGGCAGAGATTACGACGTGGTGTTGCTGGAGTTACATACGGAAATCCAGCTCACCTACTCGATGCTGCAAGTTATGTCAAAGAAGCTTGGCAATCCGTGTCACCAAGCTCTATCAAAAATGCATTTAGAAATAATGACATTAGAAGCCGATCAGGAAGCAGTGAACGGGATTGAAGATTTAGTGACCAAAGTTGCACAAGCTATCGCAGCTTTAAATCTTTCTATTGGGTAAGACGAGCTTGAAGAATTTGTTCATGTCGACGATGCAAACAGTGAAAAATTCGCAATTGCAATTTTGGAAGACGTTGAAAAGCTTTTGCAGACAATGAAGATTGTCGAAGAGAATCTGGACGATGACAATGATGATGATATTCTTACCTCTCAAGCGTCAGGTTCGGGTTTAGGAAACACCATTGCATTTAAGGGATTCGAGTCACTTTATAAGCAAGTTGTTGATATAGAGGATCAGTTGCTCTGTTCTGAAGTTCGAAAAGAGGCTGAGGAAACATTCGATGATCTTAGGAAGTTGTTTGAATCATTTCAAAGTAAGGTTCGGGCTATCACCTTGAAAGCCAAATGTAAGAATCTTCAAAACTTGCGCCAAATGACAATCCATGACATGTTGAACTAAATAAATTTGAACCCTATTTTTTCGAAAAAAT
>Ga0116231_10006795_pt1 | contig 21468 bp, 16 predicted proteins | sample S1TSphgellanicum_2_FD_89695 | JGI IMG/M metagenome (GOLD analysis project Ga0116231, IMG submission 89695) | Host-associated microbial communities from peat moss isolated from Minnesota, USA - S1T2_Fd - Sphagnum magellanicum MG | ecosystem: Host-associated > Plants > Peat moss > Unclassified...
AAAAAACAGAGAATAAAAGGGGGGGGGGTGGGGGGGTGTGGGGGGTGTTGTTTTTTTTTGTTGTTGGGGGGGGGGGGGGGGGGGGGTAGGTAAAAAAAAAATATATATATATTTTCCCACCATACATGGAGCACCCATGGCCTTACATTATAGCCAAAACTAGCATAATGGCTAAGTTGCTGCGCTCTTGTATTACTTTTTGTGGTCATTTTTGCGGGAAAATAAGCAATGCAATTCAAGCAAGCTTTGCCCTATGCACTTGCCAATTTTCAGTCAGTAGTTTGGTGTAGGGTAATAGTTGTAGTGCTTAGTTTGAATTTGTCTGCACATGTTTTGGCCAATAAAGTATGTAGTATGTAGCTTAAGCACTTTATACATTAACATTTAAGGTTTACCATATGATAATAGTTGGCAAGGTCATGGCATGGGGAATGAAGACTGTGTGCACTATTGAGTAGCTTTGAGGACATTGAAAGTAAACAAATGGAGGTTTCAAGTTACCTAATTTATCATCAAATCCTTTCTCTGCCAAATAGTTGCATGAAGGTCGAAATTTGGGTTTCCTTTGTGCTTTCAGTGCACCTCTTTTGTAACCATACATGATAGTCTTTCCATCATACAGCTTACATGCGCGTTTGATTCTTTCATAACTGAGCATAGTTTTCATAGTTTGTACTAATTCTTGAACATGTTAAACAAGGCTGCCTTTTTGGTCTTCTTTTTCTTTTGAAACCTAATAAAAACAGGCCAACCTTTCCTTAGGTGTTTTTGTTTGATTTATTATTCGTATAAAAAAAAACTTGTTTTCTATTTTTATTTTGTAAATTTATTTGACTTTTTACAGAAAAACCAGAAAAAGATAAAATAATTCAACATGTTTCCAAAATGGAAGAAATCCCAGTTAAAAAGAAGAAGCTAATAGAGATTAACAAGATTGGAATGGGCATAGAAACATGTATTGAAGTACCAAATTGGTTAATGCTTGAAGGTTGATGCAATGTATTCCATCAATTTATGGAAAACTTAATTATTAGTATATTGATCAACCCTACACAAATAAAAATAGAAGTAATGTCCGTAGAAAACTCTTGAGAACATAATGCACCTGGGTAAATAAATAAAAAGATTAATATAGAGGTTAAACGAGCATCCCACACCCAAAAAGTACCCCACATAGGTTTCCCCCAAAAACCTCCAGTTATTAGAGTAAACAATGTAAACAAAGCCCTTATTTTGGCACTAGTTTCGGAAAATAACTGAAAAAGAGGATGTTTTGTTAGTAAGAACAACACATTGCTAATAGCCATTGTAATATAAATAAGTAAACTCATCCGAGTTGCAGGAACATGCACATAGATAATGCAAGAATTTTCACCTTGTTGAAAATCAAATAGTGCCACCCAAATACTTGGACAAATAGCCATTATTGTTAAAAACCAACAAAATCCAATGATAATTGGGAGTAGCAAGTACATCCCTCTCTTTGTTTTTCGCTATTTTGCATGAATCCAAACAATGACAAGGAATGTTTTACCTACTTCTAACAGTTAAAACAAGTTTTTAAAAAAAGATGGATCTCCCCAAGTAGGATTTGAACCTATGACCAATCGGTTAACAGTTGATCATTCTACCACTGAGCTACTGAGGAATAATGTGAAGAGTTTCATCTTATATTCAAAAACTCTTGCTATTTAAACCGACTACCTATGGTGCATGAACCATTGAAAAACCCAAAGTTTTAGAACTTTAGGAACTCACTTTGCGTACACCCTACCTTCTATTATACAAAAAAAAGATAGTGATAGCAATCCCCTTGTAAATCGAAAGGTAATCTCTCACACTTTGCTAAGGAAGCTATGAAAAAAGCTATAAAACCAATAGGTTGACACCACAAACTCCATCCCCAATAACCATATTTAAATTGTGTTTTGACTATATCAATCGTACCTAAGCTATTAGATAATTGTAGTCGATGTTAATATTATTATTAATACCTCTATTTCAAAACCGTACATGAAACTTTTGCATCATACGACTCCTAAGTGGAACAAAATTTCGAATTTTTATTTTTTTTACGAAACTAGTATTGAATTTTTTTTGTCTTTTTATTCCCCAACTTGGCATGTTTAGACATTGAGTTGAACCAATAGAAAAAAATTGCCTTTTGTCAAATGGTGGTGGTATGGGAGTAGGCTTTTCTAAGTTTACAATTTCCAAGGTAAACTAGTAACTAGTCTTAGCGCATAGACTCTAGCAATAAGATGGGTAATTTTTTTAGTGCTAGACTACTAGGTGTGGATGGTGAGATTTGGGTCACTAATTGACAAAGATTAGGGTGCGAAACATAGTTCAAAGAAAAAAAATAGATTTTTAAAAAAATTTATGTCTTCTAGCACAAATTTTCCATAGCGTTATACGGCGGCCTCTGCAAAGCAACTGGGCCCAACCTGTTGCACTATGCGTTCTAAACCCAAGACAGATGAGAAGTTTTTGTCGGGCTTTCCTACCATGAAAATCATGGCAATGTGAGCGCTTGATTTTTTGGCAATCGACCTCATCGTATAGTGCCAATTAGACACCCATTCTTATAGGTTTAGATGGGCCTACTTTGCAAGATTGTAAGATACCCCCATTCTTAGCTAATGTTGCCCTCAACGATCTTAAGGCAGTGATATTAAAATGCACAAATGCCCCTTTCAAGCAAATGTCCAACTGTTACATGAAAAAGTATATAGACAACTTTGTCATCATTGAGGCTGCATGTTGTCCTTCTCGACCAAAGTAGTCAAATTGGTAGTTGCAGAATTCTAACAAAAATGCGGTTATGGCTTCAAGGAGGCCAAAACCAAGGTAATATCTAGCAGGGTCTTCTAGGATTAAGGATATTCAAATTACGAGCTTCGCTCCAAGTTCAACAACATGTCGCTGAGCGTAAATCATTATCATATCGTAAACCTACCTAGCCCACACAACAAAGTATGGTCATTCTGCATACCAAGGTGCACAAGTTGATAGCGTTAAAAGAACTTCATTGCTATAATTATATAAAATTTTAATCTTACCCTCAGAGGTTGGTCAAGTTACATGCAAATTCCATTTGCCACAACTCAAAAACTAAGCAAGAAAGAAACTCACGTCTAGTGTAGCATGCTTGGATAAGCTTACAAGAAACTCCCTACTCGCCTAATGATGTGGTTACTAATAAAATCAACTTTCTCGTCCCCTCACCATAAGAACAATTAAGGAGCGTCAGACAAGCAACTTTTGTTCAACATTACAACTATTGAGGTCAAACCCCTGTTTAAGGGTTTCAACCTATACCCAAGCAAAGACCAGAGTTATTATTAAAAATTTAAAATGCTCATAAATCTCCATACAAAGAGGAAGTCTATTGTAAGTATAATTACCGGCGTGTAGTCTATGGAGAGTCACTATACAATGTGAAACTATTCAATTTGCACTATATAAAACCTCAAGGTGGCGGTTGGAATACTTTTAACATTTAACCTTTGCATGCTACTTGCCATCGGCAAGTCACACAAGGTCAGATTGGATTTGTAAATAGATTAAAAACAAATGCCCTAAAAGTGCTTGTAGATGACAAGGCTTAGGCTCTGTGGAAAGAAAAAATGATTAGATGTGGCTAGAACCAAACAAATCAAGAATTTTATTTTAAATTTTGGACCTTAACATCTTGTTGCTCATGGTGTTTTATGATTAATATTAGAAATGAATGGGGAAGTTGTAGAACGTGCATAACTGCATATTAAATTACTTCAGTGTGACACAAAGCCGTTGATGTTGAATTGGTGTATCCTATGCTACTAGCTATGTCTTGCTTGTTCCTTAGCATGGGTGGTGTGTGGAGGCAATTTTCGCGTCATTAGCACTAGGCAAAAGGCAGCTTGTCAAGCAACTCAAGTGAGGCAAATTGCCTAGGGGAAAGAAGGAGGAAGGTTGTGAAGGTGGTTTCGTTATCCACATTGTGGAGGTCTCAACAAAGATGAATAAGGGGACTTTAGTCCTCTATTGTGGTTGACTCAGAAGCCAACTACTGGGGTTTCTCAGAAACGAAAACGCGTTGGTAGGCCTTGGAATGCTCATCAAGGATGCACGTGTATTCCTCCCGGGTGATTATCACGACCAACCTTCTTTGCATCTCGGCATAGTGGAACAAGTAACCGGATTGAGGTTTCATTTCAATTTAATTTGTTTTTGAAATGGGTAGGCTAAACGTAAAGGACAAGCAAAAATATCAGGTTGGGTAGGATGGCACTGTTGGCAAATATTATCTAGCGAAAACACAGGCCAGAGTAAGGCTTACATCGAAAGCATACAAGAAAAGTCCAGCAACAAGGAAACCAAGGGGAACTGATAGAACTATAGGAGCATAACTGGAAGGTCAAGTTAGGGAGGCCAAGTCATTTAACGGAAATGGAAGCTTTAGCATCATCATTGGCTGGAATTAGTATATCTGTAAGATTCGGATTACAATCTGTATCGACTAAACAAATTGTTAGAATATCTAGAGTTATACATTCTTGAATAACAATAAATTCTTTTTGTTATTTTATCATTATTACAATATTGGGTAAACTCGTCATGTATTTAATTTCGCCCTGGTATTTTGTATGAAGTGTCTTTTTTACTCATAGATCATTTCCAAATCATTTCCAGGCTTCCACCTAGGTGTCCGGGATACCAGAAATATATATATATAATATATATATATATATATATATTTGCTCACTATGTATTCTATTCCAGCTTCTAGATGGAAGTAGGCTTTTGAAAGCAGAACACATAATGTTCTACACCTTTGGCTCTTTTTTTGCTTTGTTTACATAGCAAATGAAAGCGTGCAACTTGTATATTTGTTTTGTGCCTTTCCAAGTTAACTTTTTCTTGATTATTACGTTTTGCTTTGTACTTTATTTTGAGAGGTCCCATTAATGGTCGTTCTGTCTGGTATCGTTGTCATTAATTTAGGTCTTGTGGTCTTAATTTTATGTAAGCCATAATCTATAATAGGTTACCCATGATGTTTTGCAGGTCCAAATAGTTTCTTCAACTTTAAGAAGGCCCAACATCCAAAAGTCTATTAGCAGCAACCTTCCTAATTGTTTTTTTCTTCATATTTTTTAATGAATTTCATTTGGGATTTGTGGGAGCCTAGCTAGAAGACTTGGTCGAATATGGTATGCTAAAGTATAGCAGATGCTTAGGCCCTTTTCCTTTTATTCTGATAATAATTATAATAAAAAAATCTATTTTTGTTACGCCCTTTTAATTCAGGCGAATACTATGGACCTTTTGCCATCCACCTCCGTCCATATGATTGAAGTGAACTTCACCAGTGTTGCCTACAATTTGTTCTTAACCTATTTTTAATTCGAGGCTGTCATGTATCGAGATGTCGTTTAGTTTCTTATCCCCAGTAGTTTGGGTAATCTGCTCTCTCGTTGAGGTTTTGCAATGCTCGTAGGGGTTTTCTTCCCATTTTGGTCTTACCATAATTTATCAATGGCAGACTAAGAACTTGATAGCGTGCATTTATGTATGTCACTACAGGAGAGTTTCCTGTGGTTAATTGTAGGTTTAGTTTGACCACAAGAAACTTTGATTTACTAAAGGGGCTCATTTCATATAATAGTAGGCTAGCGTTGTCTCAAATCGTTTGGGCTAAAATCATTTGTTTGCTTTGTAAACCTTCAGTTTCAAAAAGAATAGAAATTTTTTTGGCGCTCTTTGCCGTGTTTTCTTCCATTTGCCCCAAGCATAAAAAAAGGTCGTAGAGCAAACATATTTTTTAAGTGTTGCCTCTGGCTCAAAGGGCCCGATAAAGCAAAAAGTGCTTGGGTTGTCGCTTATTTGTTTGCTAGCGCATAATATTAAAGTCACCCTATATTAATTATAATTTATTATTTAAGAATATTACATACCCTATATTATAATTAAATTGATTATTTGAATAAAATGTACCATATTTAAAAACTAATTAACTTATAATTTTTACCCAAAAACCAATATATTACACCTTGGGGCTTCACATATTTTTTACTTTTTTTTTACTAATGTCCCCCTTGGGCTTCAAACATCCATTTGCTTTTGGAAGAACATTTTAAGAACATTACGCTCAAGTATTGTTTTGATGGTTTAAATAAAAATCATAATCAATAATATAATTATTTACGTAAGAAACATGCATATTGAAAAGATGCAATTAAAAACTTATGAGAACAATAGAAACGTGTGCTTTCAATAAAGGTATAAATGGTTTTTAAACATTTTATAATATATAATATTGAATCATGTAACATAGTAATATTTAATATTGTAACATATAATATTGAAACGTGTAGATGTATTTAAATTGGAAACAATCAAGTAGATAGGCAAAGGAACATGATAGAAGGAGAAAACGTGGCCTTTTTGCAAGAATTTAGTTCATTGGAGGAGGCACCACAAAGTTGTTGCATGTGTGACAAGTTTTCTTTCATGCTTCTTTCCTAAATAGACTAAAAAGGATGCTTAGTGTGCATCCTTAATGTTTAACAATTGAACTTGTTTTGCTTTTTGTTCAAATGAATATTAATTAGTTTTTTTGTTTAACTGAGCTTAATTACCTTGTTGTGCATTGCTTCTTTATTGTCTATTTCTTGTGCTTTTTGGGGCTTGTTTCTCATGTGTTTTTGGTGCTTTTCAATGCCTTCTTACTGGGCACTCTTAGTGCTCTTGGAGCCTCTTTATTGTGCATTCTTAGTGTTTTTTGACACCTCTTTGTTGTGTGCTTTTAATATTTTTCGGTGCCTCCTTGATGTGTGCATTTGGAGTAATTCATTGCTTAATTGTTGTGTGATTTTGGTGTTCTTTGGTGCCTGGTTGTTGTGCATTCTTGGTGTTTTTCAATGCTTCCTTGCTATGAATTCATAGTGTTGTTCATCGCTTGCTTGTTGTGCACTTTTAATGATCTTCAATGTTTCCTTGTCACGCATTGGTGGTGCTCTTCAATGCTTCCTTGTATGTTTTTGGTTTCATCACCTCCTTGTTGATTTGGTACCTTTTTAACCTCATGGTGTTCTTTTCCACCTCCTTGCTATGCATTCCTAATGTTTTTCGATTCCTTTTTAGATTGGTATGCCCCCCTTTCTCCTTTATTTCTTGCAATTATGGAAGAAGATTTTTTTGTAGTTTCTTTTTTAGTTACGATGACGCACTCCCAAGTCACGGGTTGAACCCACTTGAGGGTCCAACTATGTGTAGTTGCGGAAAGTTGGGAGTTGAGGGGTGCTCCCGACTTCCAGCACTAAAAGGGGGTAGAGGGGCGTGCTAGAAATCCCGGGATTAGACTAGGAAGATGGACTAGAAGATCAAGCTTGAATCTGCATCCAAAACCAACCACAAGAGGGTTAGTTCACATTCGAGAACACCCTTGGGTGTTGGGACAAGCCATGGGCACTTTTACACACAAAACTCACCATGGCCTGGACTCAGGGGAAGCCACCACCTTCCCCCATGTAGTATTCTCTGCAGCTCACCATGGGGACTACATCCAAATGGCATTTTTTCCCAAGACCCCCAAGTTGGAGTCCCGAAATTGTCCCGAGTTAGAGTCCCGCGACTTTGGGAGCTCATAACTCCCGATTGTAGAGTCTAATGAAGACGTCTAAAGCAAAGTTGTAGCCCTCGAAGAGAGCTTTTCAACGCCATGTCGCACTCTTGAATCGGGCCTCGGGAAAAGGTCGATTCCTGACTTTTAATGGTCAGGAGTCAAACTACCAGTTTGACTCCTGGCCCTTCTTTTGCCCATAACTTGGGCTACAGATGTCCAAATGGCTCATGCAAGGCCATTTTGGACATCTACTCTTCAAGACCTTTCCAATGACATAAAGAACGCACCAAGGCAAGGAGATTTGACCTCTCAAATCATTTTCTGAATTTTTGGGAGTCTCGAAGGACTCCAAGTCTCCACTTTTGGGAGTGGGAGTTGCATTCTCCCACTTTGTTCAAAGTGGGGTTGCGACATATGAGCTTCAGTTATTTTTCTTTTTGGTCATTAGTTTTTTTTTTGGTCATTGTTTATAATTTTTTTCCTTATTTTTTCTTTTATTAATGTGTATTTTTTGCCATTGATTAGGGTGAGGGGGAAGGAAGAGGAAGCAATTTCTTGTTTCCATTTTCTTTGACAAGGTGGGTTTTCATTTCATTTAACTTTTTTTTTCCATTGTACATTTTTTTCTTCTTTTTTTATTTTTTATTTTTTATTTTAATTATAAATTTGCTAATTATTCAACATGTATATGTCATGTGCAAGACTACAACCCCACTTGCATAGAAAATAATCACACATTGTAACATTCACATTTTTTTTCACATCTTTCACTTGATGGAAAGAGGAGGGGAAAAAACTTAGTGATTTTCCCTTATAAATGCTTGTAAATGCTTTGATAGTTTTGCTTTGATATTCATAACATTTAAAAAAAATTTCTCCTCCATGTTATGTAATATTTGTTTAAAAATGAATTTAAATCAAAATGAAAATGTAATCTTAATTGATGGTGAAAATGAAATCCATTTCATCAATGAATATTATGGAAGATGAAATTTTGAATGAAAGTTTTCTAACATAACAAAACATAACAAAGTTACAAACCCATTTGCCCAAGTTAATTTGATTGATGATGATTATAGGATTGTTTTTGAATTGTCTATGTTTGCTATCAATATCATGAGGGAAATTTATGGTATTATAAAATCTTTCCTTTTTGTTAAAAAAAAAATGAAGAAAAAAAATCTCACAACATATTATGTTTGATTCTAGATTGAAAAACCTTCATCTAATATATATTTTTAGTGGCTATGAAGAAGGTATGAACATTTTTGAAGAATATGATATATGACCATTATATCCTATGCTTTTGAAATGCTATCATTATTTACATTCAATAGTAGAATCTAAAGTTAGATGTGCAAATCAAATAAACAATGCAAATTCCAATTTGGATATTTTTTAACAAACTTTTAGCACAAGTGAGTAAATGAAAGAACTTGTCACCAAAACATTGTTGATTTTCAAATGTTACCAAGTAAATCCCAAGGAAATCAAATGTCCTTTTCAATGGTGGGGAAAACATGAAGTAGTGTTTCCTCTTAGTTTTTTGGCTTGCCAAATCCTAGGGATTGTAAGATCGCAAATTGAAATTGAAAGGATTACTTTTTTAGTAAGCATATTTACAAACTTAAGAAAATGTCGTTTACAATCAAACAATTTAGAGAGATTGATTTTTTGAGCAAAAATTGACAAAATGATCCGAGAATTCATTTAAAACCACCTTCCAATCTGGTGGAGATGATTGAGAGGGATTTAGATTTTGAGATGTTAAAGGAGTTTAAAGGTTCTTTTGCATGGGATGAACTTGTAGACATATAAAATGCTGAAAGAAAAAATTACATGTTTTTTTAAACATTTTAAAAATTAATTTAAAAAATAAAATAAATGTTTAAATGATAGAGCTTTTGATAAGCATTGTTTGAGAACCACCATTGAAAACTAATGGGTATGAAATGTCTGAGAACCGACATTTTGAAACACAGGTGAAATTATTTTTTGCAATTGTTTGAAACGCTCCTTGGGTTTGTTAAAATAATTGTTTTGAAAGAAAAAACTAGAACGAATTTCATAAAATAATCTTTCTAATACTTGGAACCTAGGGTTCTAATAAAAAGGAGAGAATCACCCAACAATGGTATACACATACTTTCAAGGGGCCCTTATGGCCATTATACTGCTATTACAAGTGAAGGACAGCAGCCCCAACGCCTTGGGTGAACTTGGACCTATAGAGGTACCATGGTAAAAACCCACAAAAATAAATTTAGCTTGTAAGAAAAATTTAGGATTAGTTTAGGTTAGATTAGTTTTTCTTAAATTTTCAATTATATTTTAACTGAGATTTTTTTATAAAAAAATGAATATAAATTTGAGATTCGAATAGTGAAAATTGAATACCAAAATTGATTACCATCACATGTCTGAGAACTGTCTTGATCAATTTTTAAAATAAAATAAAATGTGATACCCTAAATGATTCTCATAGGCTAAGTCTAAAATTAAAAATTAAAAATTAAAATCGAGTCGGTTCTCTCAAGTGTTGAGAAGAACCGGAACCGACGGTTCTCATGAAAAAGAGAGAACCGCCCACCCAACACTGGTGAAAAAAAATCTTCATTCTGCCCCTAAATCAGTGCACCAGTTTAGAGCACGTGTGGGAGTGAGTAACTGGTGTGTGTAACTAACTAGTTACTACACCCACACGTGACTAAAGCAAGTGCACAACTAAGTTACTATTCCCACACGTGACGACAAACTTTCTGACTGGACCGCCACCCAGCACGTAGGTGGTCCATGCACTGTACAGGTGTAGGCTGAGAATGTACACGTGTACTTAGGCATGTGGCTGGCTTTGCCACTTGTGTGCACAGAATGGAATGAGTCAGCAACCGACTTAAACTTAATCAACTCGTTTTTAGTATTACATGTATGTGTTAATTCTTAATTAAAATGTGTTAGAAAAATTAATTAGAAAATTCATAAAATTTTCCAATTTTTAATTGAACCTAAATTCAGTGTTATTATCACTATTATTATTATTATTATTATTATTATTTTGGGGTGAAATTTTTGCCACTTGATGACCCAAAAAAAAACCCTTAACCTGATAATGTATATAAATTTTGAATACCAAATTTAACCTAAATCTCTAAGTCAAATTACTAGACCATTTCATGATATATATGATTAAATTATTCATGAATGGATCATGCATGGATGGGATAGATGGATGTAATTTTAAAGGAAAGAGAAAAGGGAAGGATGGGCAATATTCATCCTTACCGTATTGGGATGATGATAAGACACCAAGGATTTAATGAAGAGACTAGAAACACATCATTGAAATCTTTACAATGAGAAAATAACTTTACCTCCTTCAAATCATTATATTGAGTTTCTAGATACTATTAAATTAAATACACGGTTTAATTGTCACTCATAATTAGAAAACCAAGATTCTTGCATATAAATTTTTTTATTGAACTAATAACTTCCTTTGCAGTTCTGTGAATTCTAGCTTAAAAGTTCAAAATATATCTTCAAAAGTTACCACACATTGGAAATTCTCACCCCCTTTTCTTTTCCTTCTTTTAAAATATAAAATATAAAATAATAAAATATAATAAAATATTTAATTTATGAAAAAGTTTCACCATACTTAAGGACTCAAATTTTGATAAATTGGTAGCATTTCTTTTAACAGTTTTTAACAGAGTTTAGACAAAGTTCTAGATAGGAACAAGTTGCCATTCACTAAGTAAATCCTCTTAGGATGCTCATTAGCTACTACTGACACATTGATGTCAGAAAATTTTGAGGAAAAACACACACACACACACACTCTGATAATGGGTACTGAAGAAACACACTGAATTTTCTGTGTTTTAATTTCTGTAAGGAAAATGAAAGAATCATTGGGCCTCTAAAAAAGCTTACATTAACATGAAGAAGCCTAGTAATGAAACAATTACAATTATGTGATTATGGGTATACTAGCTATATAATATTATTATACTAGTAGTACATAGTTTGGGTTTAGGGTTTAGGGTTTAGGGTTTAAACCCTAAACCCTACTACCAAGGCAAGGATATTATTGTGTTTAGATTCATTATAGAGTATAGGGTTTACTTGGGTCATGTATTTGAGAGTGAAGAATTTTTGGGTAATTGGGATTTTGGCCTCTAGGTCTATTTTTACGTGAGAATTTTTGAAAGATGATATTTTGGCTTGTGTTGAAACTTTGAGATTAGTTATAGAGTTAAGATATTTTGAAGGATTTTGGTTTCTTTTTTTAAAGGATTTTTTTGAAGATTATATTTTTGCATGCTGAAATATTTGAATTTCCATAATTCTTCTTTTGCCTTAAGATACAAGTTTTAATGTAAATAGCAAGGCCACACCTCTTGTTGTTATAGTAGTTGTTGCGTCTTGCATTCAATTCGCGTCGTGGACAGTGCTTGAAAATCGTTGCAACATCGTTGCAAACTATCATTTACCTCTTGTCTCTGGTGCATTTGTGGATTTTGATTCAAGCGGGTGGTTGAATCCCATCTCGTTGCTGCAACTCAGCGATTAATATTATTCATCACAAGATTCAGCGCAAACTTGTTGTAGATCGAGTGCTAAATGGCTACTCGCGGTCATGGGATCAGCACTGTAGCTCCTGCCGCCGAGGTAAATTTCATGCACCAGCTTGTAGCTGCTGATCAATATTGGAAAAAATGGCAAGCTGAGTTGTTTTCTGAATCTATCAATCTTTGATGACGTTCCATGTTCTGTCTGTCATCGTACAATGTGCAATCTTGGACTTACAAACGTGCTTTTCTGTTTCTTAGTCATTCAAGGAGCTGCATGCTCTCGCATGCTCTTATCATGTGGGTCCGCTTTGAAGAAACACCGCCTTTCATTTGTTGGGTCACAGAATTTAGCAAATTGATTTGTGAGCTCGCATTTGGAATACCAGCTTTCCGAAAGACGCTAGATCAGCAGTATGTTGTATTGTTTTCTTGTTTTTTTTTGCTTGGTGCAGCATGTGGATGCAGCAGGGACTGGGCCTGAGTACGATTATCCAACCACGGAGAAAGACGAGCCAATTCCAGTTGTGAAAGACGGTGAAGAAGTCCCCTTAGGAGGAGAGGGAACAGAGCCAGTGGTAGGCGAAGATGATCGTGAGCTGACTGACGCTGAAATTGCAGGTACAACTGAAAAATTCTTCACTCTCAAATACATGACCCATGAACTGTGTTGTGGACCAGCTTATGAGACAACGTCAACAACTGAGAGGATTTATAATACTGCTGGTTGCGAGTTTTTCTTCCTTGAGAATAATTTGTTGACAGATAAGTTTTTTACATAGCTTGGCGATATGCATTTGTCTGAAGATACTCATCAGCTGATTTCGAATTCACAAGTTTTCTGACATTGGGTACGTTTGCTGCAGCTGAAGAAAAATTGGAGAGTCGTGATGCGGGGGAATGGTCAGAAGATATGGCCCAGAATGAGCCACTTCCAGGGGAGGAGGAGGAAACTATCCCGGAGGATTTTGAGACTCTTCCATCTGATAGAGGGTGAGAGGACCTAATAACTAGTATGTTGTACTAGAGAATTTCTCTTCTGGAGGCTGAGTGGAGTGATGATGAAAAACAAGGAAGTCAAAAAGACTGTCGTTGCTGAGCATTTTTTGATGATGTGGGAAGAAGAAGGAATTGTGTCTCTCTACGTTTTTTCAGCATTTGATGTACAGAGAAAGAATTGCAGTCAGCATATCATGAACAACTTGGGGCAAATTTGTGTAGTAATGATAATTATAATAGCTGCTCTGCAAACAGTTAAATAATAACCAGCAGAAACTTTTGTATATACTTTTGCTGTTTGGACATGTTTGAAACCAGAACTATGAGAACATAGCCTACTTGATGTTTCTACATGAGGAATTAATCTGAGTGACACATTCTTGACCCACTTTCAAGTAGCCAACTTTGTGTTCCTGTGAAATTTTCTACCTACGCAGGAACTGTTTAGCACTGTAGAAAAAGGACTGGTGAAGTGCAGGAGAGGGAAACCAACAGCCATCAATCAGTGCACCCACTAGGGATGGAAACACTTTTCCTTTGTGTTTTTATTACATACTAAACGGCCTGTGAGAGACTTCCCAGTGTGTTTGGAGGGTGTCTTCACTCCATAATAATCCTTCCCAGACACTCGAGGTCTATCTTAGGGTTCTGGGTTGGCTCTTACATTTCATAAGGGCCCACTGTTCTTTCTTTGCACGAATGAGTAGGATCTTGATCCTTAGATATGAAGAACAAAGGTTGCCACTTCATTATCATCTCATTTCCCATTGGTTTTCCTATGTCACATCCTTTGTAGAAACCTGGCTTTGCTTTTGTCATGGGTTTGTAATAACTGGAAAGTTCACAACTGCTAGTCTAACTCTCAACATTGTTGTAACAAGATTGCCATATTCTTAGTGTTGGCAGATAGTATATTTCAAGCTGTATCTTTAGTCTGGGAGATTGATGCTCTCAACCATTTGTTTTACTTGGTGAACCTTGGTGAATTCTATGTACTGGGCCCTATACCAATCCATGATTGACTGAGGTCCGAAGACAGACTTGTATAGACTTTTAAGATTCATAAAATCCTTCACATTGAACCAGCATCATAAATTACCAGATACAAAATCAGAATAGATGCATACACAAGTCTCAAGCAGAGTGTCATGTGGTTGAAATTCACATTTTTCAAAACCATTTTACAAGTGGACTATCATGAAAGTAATGGTATCATGAAACATAATACAAGATTAAATTTTGAGTTCTTTCCTGGAAAAAGATTTGGTGTGTGCTTTGGATGTTTGTAGCCTCTATTGAAACTGAATCTACTATTAAATTCATGAAAAAAATACTCTGAAGATTATAGTCAGCACAAGAAGAAGCAAAAGAAGGCCTGGGCAGTAGGCTCTTGACCTTTTTTGCAGCCACATTCTCTCATATTCACCTTCTCTCACAGTAGAAGTCCTGGATTCAGGACAGTGCCATTAGCAAGAGCACGCCCTGCAACAGCAGAGGGTGGATTGTAGAAGATATCCCCAATCTGAGGGGTAGCTGTCCATGTGCTAGGTATTGCTCATTATGAGGCTTTCACTCTCAACCTGTGCAACCAACCTGGCACTTGTCAACATACACCCTGCAAGCCTTTGCATTTCATAGTTTTACTATGTGCTAGATTCAACCTGAATTTACATTTCTTTTTGTATGTGACAAATTGAGTTAGTCAGTGCATCAGTACCATTGTTTGATCCAGGCCCAGAGTACTGATCTCCCAAAGAGATTCACGAATCTTATCTCACAATCTGGGAGAACTTCCAAAGATAAGGTCTCAATGGACAGGTAAGCTCAATAAGACCCACTGATTTATAAATGTAAAAGTGGGTAACCTGAGTGGAGTTCATTTCCTCCTTGCAAGTAGGTTGATGAAGAAGCTTTGCTTGTTGAAACATCAAATTGGACAAAATATGAAACAGGAGGTCAGGCTCTGTGCTGTCTGACCTGGAAGAACTTGAATATCCAGTAAATTTTCCACTGCAATTGAACCTTCACCACATCCATGGTCAGCAAGTAGCAGACTGTCACTGATAAAGCAGGTTGCCCCTACATTAAGCTGAACACCTCCATTGGTGGACGAGCACCCAATATCTGGTGTGGACATATTTATACACTCTGGAAGTTTCCCAATTGCAAACCCTTCATATGCCTATGTACCATGAATAGAAAGAGGTGACAGATTGCCAGCAAATCCATTATACTTCTGACTTCCAGCATGTGAAACTAGCTCTTCCTCTGAGCCTCCCCAAGTCTGAGTGGGAAAGAGCACTTGAAACCTGCTGAGCCAGTAGAAGATACTGGGAGTCCAAACCCGTTCATATTTTCCTTGCTGCTTTATTTGATTTGCACAGCCCACGTGAAGAATATCGGTCCATCTTTACAGAAGATGAGTCCTGTGAAAGTGTCAAAATTGACAATGTCCTGTCACAAGTTATTGCCGACACATCAACCAACAGCCATTAATGCTACCACACAAAACATGATGCCATTAGTAAATGTCTTGTTGTGCCAAAATATCATTACCAGCATGAGGACATAACTAGAAGGATTCCAACATTTGACACAATAGTCATGTTGCAAACTGGCATAATGTTACCTACCTTCATTTCCAGATGGGCCAGGGGATTGGCAACTCTGAAGAATATCCCACCTTTTGTATGGAAAATATTCTCCGTGCACAAGTCCACATTCTAAAAGCTATAGTTTGGTACAGTATAGTGGAAGCATAAGACCATCATTTAAGAATCAGAAGAACAGAAAATAGCAAGACAGGTGGGACATGGACCACATCCCTTTGTTGGAAGAAGATGGCAAAGGAAGCCTCAAAAGTAAGAGTGCTTACAGTTAAAAATTAGGTTTTGGTGCACAAGCAAGCAGCTTCCTCTCTCCATCTTCCTGTGATCTGCTTGACCTCTCCCTTTCCTTGGACTAGAAGATTCTTCGCCGCACCATTAGGTAGCTGCATCAACAGGCCACTACAGCTTGCCTCTTCCTCCTGATTCAGAGCATCAAACCTCTTTGAGCCTGTATGTTCCTGTGTCAAGCGATGCAGACTCAGACCAACTTCCAACTTCCAACCCTGAATCTAACCTCATGCCAGACTCCTTCCTCTTCAATGGTGCCCAGCGCTTATGAGACCCACAAGGCTCCTTGCATTTATGGGAATGCAGTGGCTCTCAGAAGTGTTTGTGAGCACCCTTTCTACCAAATGAACGCCAGGCATTGCACAGAACAGGCTTTCTGGAGGTCTGTTTCACCATAATGGAGCTGCTGCAATTTTCACCTGACATTAGTTAGTACAACCAGGAACACATAAAGAGCTTTACTCTTTTTCTATCTCAAGACACAATTCACTGCATTCTTTGCTCTCTCTCTCTCTTGAAAGAACACAAGCTCTTTCTGAAACTCTTTCTGCTCAGGGTCTACAAACTGAACAGGGCAATGCACTTACCAGCTTTTGAGAACGGCCTGCTTAGCAAACCAACAGCATATAAGACAGAAAGGCAACTAGAGACACACTGGAGATGTTACAATGGCAGCAAGGACCTTTTTTCCCCATGCAGCTTGGGGCATAGGTGGGTAGAAAGACTGGGTGAACAGCCCTGGAGATGTGCCTTCCAGTTTCAAGCACCATGCAGCTCCCTCATTTGCTGCTAGTTTGTCATCTTAAGATGAAACAGCCTGAAACCTAAACAGAAAACATGAGACAATCTAAGGTGTTCATGTTCATGCTATGCACCTTAAACCCTAAACCCTAAAAGACAGTACCAAGAACCATTGCATATTTTTCCATGTGCTGCCATAATTGTGTACAAGTGTTTTGGGGCCAAGCGAGGAAAGCCATTGCATGAGCTGCACAAAGAGAAAATTTGCTGGGTAAAGGGTTTTAGGGTTTAAGGATTTGCTGCAATCCCCAAGGGAAAGATTGCTGGGTTTAAGGAGTTTTTTTTGGTCTTTAAGAGATGCTCAAGCTTGTTTGTGACTTTATTTTGTATTTCTTATTTCTTCAAGCTTTTGTGTTTGAAAAAAACAAAGGGAGCATTGAGGTACCAAATTGAAGCACTTCAAGTTTCGTTTGAAAATTTCACACTCAAGAAACAAAACAAAACACAATTTCAAGGGATCTGAAATAAGGTTTTTGGGAGGATTGGATTAGGGTTTTTTGGGGTTTGAAATAGGGTGTTTTTAGGTCTGAAATAAGATTTTATTGGGGTTAGATTATGATTTTTTAGGAGGTCTGAAATGGGTTTTTTAAAATATTTGAAACAAGGATTTTTTGAGCTAAAACAAATAAGGTTTCATGGGGAATTTTTTTTTGGGAGGTCTGAAATAGGGTTTCTAATCTCTGAAACAAGTTTTTTTTAAGGTTGAAGGAAGGTTTTTTTTCAAATGTCCGAAGTAAGATTTTTTTGAGTCTGAAATAGGGTTTTTTTTGGGGGGTGATGTAAATTTTTTTTGATGTTTAAAATAGGCTGGAATTGAGGATCTTCAAGGGTGGCAAGAGGTCGTTCAAGGTGGTAATTACAATTTTGAAAACATTAAACATGAAATTGTATGTCAATGACAAAATTAAAATTACAATCTTTTAAAATAGTGCATATCAAAGTTTTGAAAAATAGGTTGATTTAAATTAATTTAAAATTTTTAAAACATTTTAATAGGTATTTATTAAATTCTAAATATAATGTGATTACTATTGGAATGGTAAAGGTATTATAAGATACAAAATGTGATGGTAGGTTCTTTGAGAAATACCTTGTTAAACTAAAAACACAAGTTTCAAAAAACATTGACTCCTACACTTGAAAGCACAAAACACAACACCAAAAAAAAAAAAAAACTTGTAAATCTAACTACTAACAAAATTATTCAAATAAAATTGCAATCATGATGCAATTTCAAAATCTAGACATCAAATGTTTCAACCTATTCCAAACTTAACACAAATGAAAAGTAACAATCTAATCAATAAAAAATGTTATTTTGTCAATATTGGCTTTTAACAATATGTTAAACCCTTCCTTTCCACGTTCCAAGTTTCAAATTCCATTCCCAAACTCACATCTCTCACACATTGAAACAACAAGAAATAACAATTAACAATATAAAATTAAACCAAAAATTCTCACACAATGTTCCATTCACATACCTTAAACATTAAATAAAAATAAAATGACAACTAAAAATACAATTGCAACAAAAATTTCACATACAATGTGAGCATTTATAAAGTTGAATATGGATTGATCTATGCCAAGCATATGATCCATTTGAAGACTAAAAACCAACTTGACAAACAAAAAACACATATAAGACTAAAGATTAAACACAAATAAACAAACTTGCAACCTTGAAAATGAGAATCCCATGTATCCATGGCATAAAAACAACATACAACAAATTGAAACCTAGTGCAAAAAATTGAATAGAATTGGAAATAGAAGATGGACAAAAACAAAACACATGACATAAGAAGGACAAAAAAATCAACTCGTTCAAAATTGAAATCCCTTAAAAGACACATAAAAAACACTAATCCTAAGTTGCACAACATACACGAGACATTAAGGCAAAACAATAGTGCAACATAGTAAACAAAGCACTTCAATTTTATTTTGACAAGCTTGAAAGCTTGTGAAAAGGAAAAAATTACAAAAGTGTAAATGAATGCACACACTTGATGTGTAAAACACATGCACATAGAATCTTTGAGCAACCTTGAAAGCTTGAAAGTAAAGGTTTTCAACAAGCTAATTGAGAGCTTCAGAGCTTTTGATGACCTTGAAAAGGGAAAGAAAGCACAAAGTCAACAAATAAAAGACACACAAAGTTGAAAAAAAGTTCAACTTGTAGTGTTTTAACAAGCTCACACCCAAATGCAAGACAAGTGAAAACTCAAAAATTCACCTTTTTCAACTCATATGTCATTTACAATTTCCATAGCCTTTAATGATCTCTTATCATATCTAACATCATTGAGCTATCAAAACTTTATTGCATGGTTGTGACAATATGTCCACTTCTAGATAACCACCCTCAAGGAAAAGATAAAAGGCTACAAGCTCTAGCCATTTCAAATTAAAATATTCTAAAATGTTTTTCATTTTGTAAACCCTAAGTTTAGTACCCACCCCTTCTACGTATGAACATGGAAATCAATCTAGCCGGTTATCAAATAGTCACATATATTTTATGACAAGTCGGTTGTATTTACAATTATTTAAGATGGTAGTGTGGAAGGGGCAAATCTACAAAAATTGAAACACTTGGTCTTTGGTTTGTGTCAATTTCACCTTCAAATAATATATATACCTAATAAAAAACTCAATGAATATTTGGTGTCAAACCTCACACCCACCCAACAATGGTGCAAATTTCTATTCAATATTTTCACCCACCTAAAGTGCACAAAATTAAACAAATGAACATGTTTCTTTTTGTCATGAATGTTCCTACTTGCATCATAAATATGGTTGGAAAAACATAAACGCCCATTTTTCAAACAATCTTCACATTTGGATAACACAATAAAAATCAATCATGGTAGATGAATACAACTAATTGCAAAAGTAATGAAAAATTCTAATTTAAAAAGGGATTGAACATTGGGAAAACCCACCATCTATTTGTCACATGTTGAATTTAGGATAACATCAAAACAACCTATTTCCTAGTCCTTGCCAAAGGAGTTAGAATTCATGTATATTAAAATTGAAACTAAATTAGGCCCCTTTAACTATGGTGAGAGTCCATGACTATGGAAATATTGAGAGATGCCAAAACACATCCAAAGGCTATCCCATGAAAATTCAAAAATTATTTATGTGGGAGCATTGGTTGTAAACTGTAATGTAAAGTAATAAAAAAACTTTGATACGTACCTTAACATATTATAAGAAAGAAATAAAATGAGTAACATTTTATTTCATGTAAATTTTTATTTTTAGTTTGATTATTTACACAATTTAAAACATTATTAGTATAGGGAATCTTTTTTTTTTTCATTACTTTGCTTTTATTTGTTCTTTTCTCATTTGCTTCATTTTCATAAGGGGTTTCAAAGGGCATAGGACAAGGCATTCATAAAAGACTATCTACTTATACATTCTTAGGTTGCCAAATTTGTTTGCCCTTTGAATTTGAAAGCACAATCTTTTCATATTTTAGTTCCATATAATAAAATGTTATTTCTTTCAAGTCCCTTCGCAACTTTGGAATAAATTATGTTCACATAACCATAACCATAACTATATATTTCAAAAAAATCAAAATCATATTCAATAAATAAATTGCATAGACATGAACCACGAAGAATTGGGTAATGTACAAACACATATTTTGACTCAAAATTTGTCAAGAAAACTTCATTTTAAATTAAAAATAAATAATAAAAAAATTCAAACCAATCACATAATTTTGAGCTCATGGTCTAACTTCATGCTAAGCCCACCTATTGTAGATGAGCTTGGCATGAAGTTCATTAAATCACCAAACATTATCTAAAGTGTATTTAATGTTTATTTTTCATCCATTCACATTTCCTTGATCCCTTAAACTTTCAACCTTTCTATAAAGTGACATTGACATGTTTTTTCCTTGAATTAGAGATTTTTAGTTTTGATGGTCATAAGCTCTATTGTAAAGACGGCCTTAAATATTTTTACTTATGGTAACAAAACAAATAGATTTGTAATTTAACTCGGCCAAAATTGAAAACTAAGTATAATGTATAATCACAACAAATTTGTTTTTAGAAGGATGAATGAATTTGGCCTAGGTAAGGTGAAAACATGGGACCACAATTGAATTTTGAAAAAAAAAACCCTAGGCTGAAAAGAGTTTAGGAATGGGTGACTTTTGGAAAAAAGAACATTACAAAGTTACATACAACTCAGTGGTGAAACTTGGAGGTAGTACTCACCATTATGCAAAGGGAAATGGTTCTCAAACATCCTTGTTCATGGAACTTAAGGTCAAACTATGGTTTATGAAGGTATATAATATAGTAGGATGTAATAAAAATTGAAAATCATAAAAACTTTTGTTACTTTACTTGAGGTTTTGAATTTAATTTGTAACTAAAAATAAATAAATGTTAAGGACAAAGAATCAAAACAAAAAAGTCTATACCCAAATCTTTTTATAGAAGTTAAAGAAAGATTTAAATTTAATTTTTAAAGAAAAAATAAAAGAAGATTATGTGATTCAAAAAAAAAACATAATTAAAAAAAAAAAAAAAAATGAAAAATG
>Ga0116231_10006798_pt1 | contig 21461 bp, 17 predicted proteins | sample S1TSphgellanicum_2_FD_89695 | JGI IMG/M metagenome (GOLD analysis project Ga0116231, IMG submission 89695) | Host-associated microbial communities from peat moss isolated from Minnesota, USA - S1T2_Fd - Sphagnum magellanicum MG | ecosystem: Host-associated > Plants > Peat moss > Unclassified...
AAAGCCAAATCATACATTCTAATGCCTAAAACCTAACCTTAAATCTAAACCTTTCACTTAAACCCAAATTATAAACTTTAAAACCTAAAGCCAAATCATACATTCTAATGCCTAAAACCTAACTTTAAATCTAAACCTTCTACTTAAACCTTAAATTGTAAATCATAAACCTGAAATCCATTAAAACCAAACCCAATATATATATTTTTAAATGCAATACTTGGACATAGGGCTTGCCAAAAAAATTATCTATTAGTTGAAGCCCCCTTTAGATGAATTCCCATTCCAATATGCAATACTTGCATTCACCATATTAAAATGCTTAGATGAATGTAGCACATATATTTTTATATGACCATCATGGGAATATTGCAAAAGAGGAGGAAAAATCTAATGTGTGTTTCGAGCCTCCATGTGGGTAATGCAATTGAAGAGGAGAAATCTAGTGTGGGTTTTGACCCCCATGCGAGTATTTCAAAAAAAGAAAACTAATCCAACGTGTGCTTTGAGCCCCATGCAAGTATTATAATTGAAGAAGAAAATTTTCGTATGTGTTTTGCTAATGATATTTATATAATCACAAAAAAATCAAAAAGTAGGTTTGCATCTTTGGTATTAGTGGGTTTTTGGTGTTTATTGAGGTATTATGGGTTCATTCTTTCAAACATGTTTCTTAAAGTTAAGGCATTAAAACATTGCATTAGCGAAAAAAATGATTCAAAATATTTTTTTAATATGGCATATGAAACATTACATTAAAAAATGAAAAAAAGACTCATGGAGGTCCAAAATGTAAAATGTAATTCATATCAATTTGTACAAAAAAATTCAAAATACTACAAAAATGCACATCTTTGTTTTAAAAACTACTCAATGACTATCATCATTAAAACCATGAGCTTGACAATAAGGTTCAGCCACCTATTTGACCCATATTGTGTGATTGTGGGTGAACATTTGGCAATGTTGTGTAGTAAGACAAACTACATCAACCACAAATTGGTCCTTCATAATTCCATGCAACCTAAATTAGAATTTACACAATTTTTCAAAAATAATTAAAATTTTTTAATAGAACAATTGGATTTAAATTAATAGAAGGGTTTAAAGATAAATATTGTCCATAAATGGTCTTTGATGCATGGAAATCAAAGATTGATTGCATTTTTTCAAGTCAAGTGGACTTGCTAGATTTCCACTCCCATAAGGTGGCATTCCATTTTAGCTTTGTCTTCCTCACAGAAGATAACTTACATTGGAGGATGGTGTCACCAAGCTTTTCGTTTTTTTCAATTCATGATAATGCATCTCAAAAGATGTATCCCACACCCTAATAAAAAATGCCCAAAATCTTCAACATTATCTTTGAAGTGAATTTGACAATAGGTGGTTCAAGGACCTCCACATGCCCTTATGTTACTTCCTTTAAGCAATTCCATGCCAATGTAGCTTTTGCTCATGCACAAACAATTGCCTTCTACTTATTTTGTTGCAAAATAGATTTAGGCATCATTCAAGATGTGGACATTCATGACCAAATGATTTTGATGTCGAAGGCCCTTTTCATGAGTTGAAGGCTGCCTAGGCTATCTCTTTTTAACAATGAACTCATGCACCTTCTTTAGGTGCACAGTTAATATCCACTTTGTAACATATAATTTCTTGCATTTTCCAACTTTGTAAGACCATTTCAAACCTTCTTTGACCGATTTGACACTCTTCCTTGCAATTTGAAGAAAGGGAGGGGCCTTTAACAATGTTACATCAACGGCCGTTGGAAGGACTTTTTCAGCTTTGTGGTCCTGGTTGGATAATTCATTAACTACATCACTTTCAAAAATCATACTTAATGCATCTTCCTATAGGTTGCCCACAAGGATGGGAGGTTTTTAAGTGCCCCTATGTGTTCTTTTGTGCATTTGAATTATGTTGTAGAAAGGGAAATAAAATAAAATAGAAAAATTGATCAAATGTGTAGTAGGCAAACAAGGATAAAACCTGCCCCTTTTTTATCAAGTTGGGTAAGGCAAACAAGGACAAAGCCGATCATGCCCTGTTTTTTTCTAATTATATGTGGCGATGGCAAGGTAAGGTACCCAAGGACAAAACATGCCTTGCCTTGCTTCTCTTTGGTTCTCTTTGAACAAATTAGGATTGAATGACAATGGTGAGGCAAGTAGATAGGGACAAAGCTTGCTTTGCTTTGTGACTTTCTATGTGCCCTACTACTTTTGAGTTCACACACGCACCTTATGACTCTTTGGTTTTGTTTCCACACATAATTATGTTTTATAGATTTATGCCATGTTATTCTATGGTTCAACTCTATGGTTTTGAGTGCCACACACATGCACAACTTTCTACCATATTATTTTTTGGTTCACACACACCTTATTGCATTGCTATTCATTGGTTTAAGCACACCCTACTACCCTATTATTCTTTGGTTCAGACATGCCCTATGATTCTTTCAATTTAGGTTCACCCTTTGACAAAAGCCTACTACTATTTGGTTCAAACCACACACTCTTTGGTTCTGCTATTCTTTGGTTTAGGTTCACCATGTTATTCTTTCATGGGTTTTGGGGTTTTGTGGGTTCACACACCTAGGTTTGCCCTACTACCTTCATATTAAATTTCTATGGTTTTGTGGCTAGGTTTGCACACACACAAGTTTGCCTTACTCCACTATTATTTGTGGTTTTGTGGGCTCACACACACACACAAGTTTGCCTTGTGCTATTCTATTTGTTGGCCTCCTATTTTCACACACATCTTTTTGGGGTTCTAAGGACACATGCTAACATTTTTGGGCTGTTCAAATACACACATAGGCTCACACACAAAGGGGTGTGCCTTGGGCTATTCTTTTTGTTGGCCTCCTATTCTCACATTCTCTAGGGTTTTAAGGACCCACTTTGGCCTCTTTAAGGTGTCCCCACATGTTGCTTTATTCACCTTACTACCCTTTTAAAAACATTTGTGTGTGTGTGTGACACACACACACAAGAACTATGTTTCAAGAGGTGATAAACCATACAATGAAAAATAATAATTTAACCTTTTGTTTGTTGTGACGATGTTGGAAATGCATGATGGTTATAAGCGCAAGTATCTACCAAGCGCACAAGTTTCCTTCAATGTGGGGGGTTGTTGGTTTGACATGGGGGGTTATTGTTGGTCCAACAATCTCCTTCAACACAATGTTGCATTACAACAATAAAGGCATGCAAGTTTCCTTCAATGAGGTGCAACAATACACTAAACATGCCATGCTAAAAGAACATGCTAAACGTGTGAGTCTCCTTCCTCCTGTAATAACACAATGTTGTGTTGCAACCACATGCCAAGCGTTCGGGTCTTTTCCTCCTATAGCAACGCAACATTATATTGTAACCATAGTGTCATGGTAGAAAGTGGAGGTGCATGAATCACCTTCTACCAACAAAACAACACACACCTTAATGATGGAAGTGATATAATAATGTCACACTTTGAAGCTAATAGTTATAGCAACATGACATTTGTTACAAAAATGTTGTTGCGAAAGAAAAGAAAAAATGAAGGAAGAAAAGGAAAAACTAAAAATGAAGTGAAGGGTAGGTAGGTGTTTAAGGTTTAGGGCAAGGTGAGGTCGAGAAAGGAAATTAAAAAAAGAAAACATCCCTTAATTTAAATTCATATGAAAACAACCTCAATGGCTTCATCCCCCAACTAGTGTATATTGGGGTGTTGGGTCACAAGGGCCCACTTACAAAACCCGTAGGATTTCAAGCCAAAAATACAATAGAATTCATAAGACAATTTGCATAAATAAAACTTGCATAAAAACGCAAAAAAATTTGTAACAATAAATTTGTGTTTTGGCATCTCAAATCACCAAAAGTGACTGATAACACACAACTTGAGATTATATCCCAAACATGAAATAAGTCAAATCACGTTCACATTTGAATTGATTCCAAGCTAAAACATAATAAATTTCATTAACTTGACATAACATTAACCTAATTCGCATTTAAATAGGTAATTAAACTAACATTCTTGACGATTGTTGTGTGTTACCATATAGGCCTTTACAAATTATTATTTTTCATACACACATAAACCAAATAACATAAATCACCCTAAATGGCACTTCATTTCCAAACTGCCCCTTTATTCAAGGTTTAGGTCCCTTTAAGCCATATACATAGATAGGAAATTTGTTCTATAAATCCATCAATAGCGAACATTTTGGTTATAAGGTGAAAGGACTAATCGGCCATGTGCAAATGTGAACCCCATTGTTAGTTGCCTAATTACAATCCCCCCAAATATTTAGCCAAAGGTGAATCATCATGGGGAAAAATTTAGGATATTCCTATTATCTAATTACAAGAATAGGTACTTAGGTATGCTTAACGCACCAAAAGAAAAACCATTTTCCAACCAATACTTCCCTTAGTGGTGGTGTAAGAAATCCCATATGCCAACCTTTGGAACATTGATCACAAATCAACATAATGGTAGCCCCAATAAATTGCCCACACAACATAGGATACGATCTAGTAAGAGCAACCACCACATATGGGTCAATTTGGCCATCCAAATTGGGAAGATGACACAATGTGCAATTATGCACATGGTTTTTTTAGGTTTTACCATCTTAGCCTCCCAACAATAACACTCCAAAAAAACACCTTTCACATGCATAAATTATGTGTCTTACAATCACATCTAACATATTTAAGGTTATTTGTTTTAGGTACACATAATTTCTTAATTCAAATTTATGAACCCAAGGCTTATAACCACCTCTTTGAATCACAAGAAGAAATCTTGTTCTTTCCCACTACCCAAATTCACTAGGTTTTTAGTGAAATGAATCAAAATTGACTAATATGCAACTTATACAATTTTGATAAAAAAAAGACTAGTTGATTAAGACATTTTTAATGAGATATTTTTTATTGGTTTTGAATGGTCACATGTTACATTAAATAAAATTTAATTTTAAAATCATGACATGGATATATGAGGTCCCAAGTTAATATGATGTGGAATAAAATGCTTCATCGTATATATATATATATATATATATTTCGTTTTTTTTCCCCAAGATCATGAAGTCACGGATTCTAATTTTCACAACATGTCATGAAAAGATTACATACTGTAAATTTATTTGTTTTTTAATTTTGTCAAAAACAAATTTTGACATCATTCATCATGACATACATGTTCGTACATTGCATTTATACAAGATACATTGATGTGTGCGAATTCATCAAGGTCTGAACTTATGACTAATGGAAGCACAATAAGGCCTTAAGTACCAAACCACTTCAAAACTTTATTAACGAGGAAGAAAAAGTTTGAATTTATTATGTGTGGCATAAAATTGTATAGAAAAGTCAAACTTTAACATATGTTTTCTTTTTCAAAATTTATTCAAATGCTACAATGAAAACATGATCTTAAAACTTATAATATATTCGAAAATTTTAAAAAACTAAAATTTAATCACTTTTTTAACATGAATTAGTTTTTTATACACTAATTTTAAAAATGGGGAAAAAATTAGGGATTATTTATGGGGGTTTTTAGTGTGGCATCATGAGCATTCATAATAAAAAACTTGTCCACATGATGCCTAAAATAAACTAAGCAAAAACATATGTTCTAATTTACATGAATGTGCAAGAATTTAATATATGAAAAATTTATAATTTAAAGGTCTACATGCATCTTAAACTTTGCATGCATGAACATTTAACCTAATTTTTAACCCATTCAAATATAAATATGAAACATGTTTAGTTTGTATACATCCATTTCAAAAAATTGTGGTGAATGTAAAATGAAATTCATGAATAATGGATTTAACACATTTAAAGTAAATGATTCAACTCATGTGCAAAGGTTAATAATTCAAGAAATGTGAAAAAATTCACTAACTTGTTCAAATATAAATGTGAGGCATTAAATTATTATGTGTGTTTCAATATATTTTAATAAGTGCAATATGCAACATTTGAATAAAGGTTTTAATGAGTTTAAAATGGATGATTCAACTCATGTAAAGATGTTGATAATTCAAAAAATATGAAACAACTTATTAAACCATTCAAGTATAATTGCAAAACATTGAGTTACATGTGTTTCAATATATTCTAATAAGTATAAGATGCAACTTGTGAGTAATGGTTTTAACATTTTAAATGTGAATGGTTTAATTCATGTACACATGTTGATAATTGAAGAAATGTGAAAAAAATCACTAATTCATTCCAATATAAATATGAGGTCTTTAATTGTTACATGTGTTTTAATAAATTATGGTAAGTGTAAAATGCAATTCATGAGTAATGGTTTTAACATGTTAAAAGTTGATGGTTCAACTCATGTACCATGTTGATAGTTGAAGAGATGTTAAAAAAATCACTAACCTATTATAATGCATTGTGTAAATAAAGTTAAAGGTTATCTCAATTTTCACATCAACAATTTGAAATTATTAAAAAATAAAATAAGGTTTAAATTATACTCATAAGTGAACAACATAGTGAATGTAACAACTATGAACAATATTGACCATTAATTAATGTAACAAGTCATTTGCAAACTTAAGATGGCTAAACGTAATTGAAATGTAGTCAAATCGAACAATAGTCAAAATGTGTGTGGATGACAAAGGAGAAGATTTCTTCTTGCGAATAGTGGTATAACACAACATATCTTGATGTTGAACAATGTCAAGATTCTCCATATCCATTGGCATTACACATTGAAATAAAGTTGTTCAAATTTTACATGCCTGAAACCGCACATTTGGATCATCCAAATTGATCTACCATTGTGTTTCATCATATTCAATTTAGTAATTCAAGCTCACAACTAAATAATATAAAATATTGTGAAAAAGATGCAACAAAAACTTGTGAACTAAACTTATATCCCACATCTAAACATGATACCTATAGATTTCAATATCTTTTAAACCCCTAATCCACTAGGATAAATCATCTAACCCAAGTGTTCCATTTGAGTTTGGAAAAATTGGCAGTTGCCCATATGCAACTTAAAGTTATTTTCTTTTTAAGTCTTTTAAACACTTCTTGTAAATGTTGCATGTGATCCTTTGGAGTGAAGTTAAAGACAATGATTTCATCTATGTAACATTTGACAAAACTAAAACATGCCAACATTTGATCCGTGACTTTTTAAAATTATGTAAGGGTGTTTTTGAAACCAAATGGTGACAACCACCATTGGTACAAATAATCCATTCCATGAAAATCAATCCCCAAGAACATTGTTTTGACTTTGTCATTATCCTTGAATGTCAACTAATGGTAGCCATAATGTAAGTCTAAGGCGTAAAAAACCTTGGCTTGCTTTCAATAGGGCATGTCATATTTGTCAAAATGCATCCACTTGTTCACCAACCAACCTATAATTTCCACACATGTAGTGTTATGTCCAATTGCCAAAAATGTTATTGGTTAGCATCATTGTTGCTAAAGCATATTCAGCCTTGGATAGTTTTACCAAACCAATTTCTAATAGTTACGATGTCCAAACTTCAACTAAGGCCTTCTCCACCTCAATAAGCTTGTAAGGTTACATAAAAATAGAATTATGATGTGGACCTCTTGTCCTTTCAATTGTCTTAATTCTTTGAAATTGAATGCAAACCATCCTATAATTTTGCAATATAGTTAATTGTTAAGTATTTCCCACACTTTATCTCATGTAACCATTTGACTAATGTCTAGTTCCCATGTTTTTGTGGTCATTAGTGTTTTGGGTTTTGGGGTGACAAAATATTTTTAATACTTAAGGTTAAAGGCATGGACTAGATGATTGTTATGCAAAATGTGGGGAGGTACTTAATTAACGTCGTGTCATCACATTATAAACTTCTTGTTCAACACCCATAGATCCTCTTGACATTCTTAATGCCACAATTGCTAAGGATGTATAATTTAGCTTGCCATAACAGCACCCGAGCTCCCTTGCACTAACATGGTTGTATTAGCTAAAGGTGCAACATGTGAAGGATGGGATGGAATGGGTGGGTGTGATTGGGCAAAATATTTGTCTTGCCAATGCCAAATTAAAAATCCATGTGAGGCAATTAAGCTCAATGGCTTGCCCCAAAATCTACCTATGAAATCCTTCAAAAAGAATAAGCATAGTTGTGGTGTCAATGTGAAAGCCCATGGCTTGCTCCCTTTGATATTGGGTTCCTTCATATTAAATGAATTAAAGTCGCAAACCATTCATGGGCATCCATTTTAAAATGCATGATAACGTGGAATTTTTAAAAAGTCAATAAGGTTTTTGTGGAAGTCCAAAGACTATTGACCATTGCCAAAGGTGGTTAATCATTATGGTGAATTGTGCACGATTATCATCCTAGATCCAATATGACATCCATGAAGCATGTGGGTGACCTTGGGATGGGCTGATATGATTGTTGGATCATTGTTGGTAATGTTAGGTTAATTCATCCACTTCCACGAGCTCAATATCAATCTAAGCCTAAATATGTTGCCATCTTATTAACACAACTAGGGCTCCAATAATCTCTTAATGGTGGAACATTCTCCAATGAATATACACATTGGTGCATTTGTGTGGTTTATAAATATTATAGAACATGGACCAATTCCCATAAAAGTCTTATTTTGGGGTTTAAAAGGCTTTGACATGTGCCAACTTGTGAAAGACCTTAACATGACCATCTTGAAATGACTAGATCAATTAGCCCAACATTGTCCAAATCCTATGCCCTTAATAATGTGATAGTCAGACTTGACATATTTTCTTTAAAAAATATTTGATAGAAAATTGCTACATGTTACAATTGCTATTGTTTGGTAGGGAACGTTGGTTGCCATGTACTATTGATGTGGGCAACAAACCAAGTTGTTGTTGTCACAACATCATAACATGGCACATGGAGGTTTGCTTAACATGTGCACCTATTTCCATGTGATGATATTATTTTACTTACATGCCATAATGTAAAACTACAACCAAATTAGAACTAATGCCTCCAAAAAACTTCAATATACATATCCCATCTTTGGGAATATTCTACCAAATAATTATGCACATCCAATATTGGGCATTGTATTCAATCATAATGGCCTATTGCCAACATCCATGAGTAATTATGGGCTTGGTGATGATAGAATGTGCCAAGCTTGATGAATGTAGTGATTAGCCAATGCATGTAATTCTAACAATGTGCCCCATGGTGGCATCAGATTTAGCACCAACTCCTAAATGAATAACATCCCACCTACCATTGACATCACAAATTCAGCACTAGGGGGTTCATCTTGATTATGGATGTTATCTTCCATCAATTCAAAACCATGGGGAAGGTTTGAAAATCCAATTGACATAATTGATTTTTTGGATTTTCCTAGATGCCCCTTGACAAACCTCATTGGCAACAAAGCCTTACAATTGTTTCCTATCTACCATCTCAATTGGTAGGATGATGTTTTTTCCCAAAGATTTAAGGTAACCCCTAAGGGGTATAAAATCGCTCTTCAAAGAAATGTCATAAGATGTAACATACATAACCATTGTTTAAGTCCACACTATGGTATAAATCATTGGTTTGTTGGGGTCAACTTAGATCACAACCTCATGTTTGGTTAATCCTTGAACTTTTTTTGACCCATTGGTTGATGTCAATATTTGGTATGGGCATGGTTTGAAATCGGCATTGATCAATCCAAGACCTTCTGTTTTTGTTTTGTGAAACATTAAGGGTTGAACATTTGAATCCAACATAATCCTCTAAGGTCAATACCATTGTCTAATGCTCCCTTCAACTAAAAAACTCCCTTTTCATTACACACCACAACCACACTAGGGACAACACATGCCATATTAATGGTTTGATGTGCTAAGAATTGTTGAAGTTTGGCAACATTTGCATGCCAAAATGGAGATTTTGAAATTTTCATTTGGGTTGACCTTGAAAGTATTATGTGGGATCATCGTTGAAATTGGATTGTTATCCAACATAATCACCATCCTTGGTGTTCCCCCACCCTTAGATAATGTGGCCATCAAACAAAAAATTATGTTGGTTGAATATCAAGAATAACTATTGTTTCAATAAAAAACAATGGTGCCCAATACATTATCATTACTGTCATTAGCAAATTGCTTAATGCTTTTGTTTTGAAAGTGGAACCAAATGTGCTTTTCGACTTCATCGGTGTAATTTTGGAAATTGACACCCCTATAAAGTTAGAAATCATATCCATTAACACAAATGATTATGGTAAGTGAATTTTGAGTTGAAACTCCCCACATCAAGGATTTAACCTTTTCATTAGCACTTCATGGTTTCACAAATCACACATTTGTTATTGTCACAAATGCAATTGTCAAAATATTTTGATTGAACTTGAAACCTTAACACAATTCTATTAATTGCTTGAAACACATGGTTTTTGAAAGAATCAACATCACCACATATGGGACTAATGGGCCAAAAAATCTTGCTTGACAAAAAGATCTTGGGTTGGTATTTGAGGTTCAAGCTAAAAAACAAAGAATCTTCTCATCCTTTAACTTTGCTCAAAATACATGTATTAAATTTCACATGTGCCACCATGCTCATCACTAAAGCCTCCAAGCATGTGAATCTCACCTCCATGGTGTTGGGTTGACTTGGAACTAACTTGATGGTTGACCTTTTATTGGTTGCACCTTTCCCAATTTAGCCTTTTCTAGAATTTTAACTTTTCCCACCAATGGTTGTTTATGATTAACCTTGTTTAAGTTTTGGATGAAATGTAAAACAATGATCCCCATCATGCCCATAAATTTTACAATGGGAATACGATTGGCTAGGGTTAAGGCTTGAAATGGATTAGGAAAAACCATTTTCTAATTAAACCCACCACATCTCCAACATTGTTTTACATCCAGATGTTTCCTGTTTGCTCATTTCACCCAGTGTCAGTGGACTTTTATGTTTCCTCTCTTCGTTATTCAACAAAATATGATGAACACACACTACCTTGTTCCAATTTGGTCTCTTTGGTCTTATGTGGTGTAACCTTATTTGGCTAACCACATGCTTGTTGAATTGATGGTGTTGAAAGGTTCTTCAGGTTGTCCTCATTAAACTCAAAATTCACCACATGTTTGTCCACCATGTTTAGTTTAATGTGTTTTGAAAATTTAAACACATCTACAAATGCAGGTTATGTGAACTGAAGTTTATAACATCCTACACCTATCACCTAAGCTTTTTGTCCAAAATCCCATACCAAAATTGGATTACTTGTGTTTTTGTGATTCCTTGTGTCACAGTCATTTTGACCTTATCATTTGTTTATATATACCTTTTACAAACTTTCATGTGGTTTATATTGAAACTCCTACAAACCCCATAACTTTGTGTCCAAACTATTTGGTAATTTTTTTAATGCAATTATCACAACAATTCCACAATAGGATTAAATGCCATCAAAGGCCATTAATGGAAGGGCCAACACCACCACTTTCGGCAGTTGTACCACTAACATTATTGTTTCCATTAATCAAAATGTTATTGGGAATTACCATAGTTGTAACAACATTTTGGGGCCATAATGCCCTTAGTGATGGAAACATAATCAGGCAACCCATACATTTGCTATTATGCATTTTGAGCTTCATGGCCATTTTAAATTTGTGGAAATTGTCCATCAACAACCTTTCCAAATGTTAAAACAACCCTTTCCATGCCATGAAAGGTGTGAAACAACTATGGATTACATATTAATTACATATCACATTAGCTATCAATTTCCTAAATAAAATCATTTAACTTGATGTTACTAACCACCCCCAAATATTGATTGAGCCTTGGTGGGTCCATAAAGTTTGTCCATGTCCCACAATAATGGCAGAACACTTTATAACTACCTTGTACCAAAATTTGAATTTGAATCCAAAAATGAATATTCTTTTCTTGATGATGGTGTGTTGGTGGTTAAAACCAAACCCCCCACCTTGTAAACTCACTAGGATCATTAGTTGTACCCAAAGTATTTTTTGTTTCTAAATTCCATGGCACTTTTATGGTGGCCTTTGTCTCTAAACCTTGGGTTCCAAACCCTAATTCCTAACAAATGTTGAACATGTAAGCTTAACCTGACCTTAATTCAAGAAACCTACACCCATTAAAAACATATTGAAGGTTAAATAAATGCGAAGTTCACTGTAACAAAATAATATGGTATACTAGTCATCAACTTGGTCTCACCACCACAACCAAAAATTGAAGTTGTTTCAGTCATCACCTTTGGATGCAACTTGCAACAATGCCAACCCTTTAACAACATAACCTTATTAAACCCTAATCACTATGTTTAGGCATATCAAAAGTCAATTAAAACTTACACAATGGTTATAATTAGTGGGCAACCTTGTCCCATGCTTGACCATTAATCCATAAATTACAACCCCAAAGTTCACCATGGAAGTTAACATGTGTGGGAAAATTTGTAGCCTTTCACCTTCAGTTTCCCACTATGAAATACACATAAGTTTTCGAGAAATCAACCTATGAGCATGTGCTTTTTGTTTATGTTGTAAACCGATGGCATACAATTCAACAAACCCCTTTACCTTTGAAATCAAATGATAGCCCAATCAACATAATGACATGAAACAAGTGCATAATTCAACATAAAGTGTAAATGAACTTTTTCATACATCATGAATTTCCATTTTTGTAATTCTTGTTAAAAAATTATGATAGAAATTCAAAAGTTGATGACATGGCATTCTTCGTTCACTTGTGGCATAACACTTCACCATCTATGGGTTATAGGAATGGTTGATTATTGAGATAAACATTGAGATGTTGAAAATTCAATGAAAATTTGCTCTATGCACACCTTTCTCTATGCTTATGAAAAACCATCCAATTTTCTTAGGCTCCAAATGCATTGAATTTCCCATGGACACAAGCCTCTTTTCCAAAAGTCCAATAATGTAAAAGTCATTGCAATTTTAACAACATATGTGGGAGATATGAATTTCTAGAAAAACAATCCCCACCAAAAAAATCTTATTTTTCTTCACATCCCAACATGAAATGATGAATTTTGTTTTAAAAAGAATTCATGTCAAATTACTAACCTACTATTTGACTATTGACTAAAATGAAAATCAAATGGATGAAAAATCTTACATCCAAATTATGGATGAAAAGTGGCCCACTTGGATGAAAATTTTGAAGAGGTAAGAATCCAAGATTTTTATAAAAACACGTGGTAAGTTGGGATTGGATTCGAACTTGATTCTAGGTTCAAAAAACTTGAAAAATAAAATTAAAAAAAAGGGAGATTCATATTGGACCCCCTAATCTTTAATCCTAGCTAATTTCCAAAGCTCATGAAGATCCAAACATGTTGAACCTTGTAGCTTTGGAGAGATTTAAAAAACTCCAAAACACTTGGCAATGCCATTGCCAAGCTTGAATTTGCAACAACAACTCATCCCCCTTCTTTTTTTTGGTTTTTTTTTACACCTTGCCTCCTTTACTTTGTTGTAGCACCCAATGTTGTAGTTATCATTCCTAGACTTGATGTGCAAAAGACTCCCCCACCTTACTTGGCTATCAATGACAAACATCGTTTGAGTTCCTAATTGAATTATGTTGGTGGCAGTGATGCTAGTTGTTGTCACTATCGTTATTTTAGCATGTTTGCCTACCAACAAATAAAAAGAGAAAGAGGGAGAGAGAGAATAAGAGAGAGGGGTAAGGGAAATAAGAACAAGATATAAAATGAAGGGGAGGGATTTTTGTAACATAAACAACCCTTTTGTTTGTGCTTTGCAAGTTTTTTTTTTCTCCTTCCAACTCTAATGTACCCATGCCCTATTTGGGTTCAACTCCCAAAAGAGTTTTTGAACCAAATTTGATGTTGAAAACACAAACTTTGTTGGGCCAAAAAGCAAACTAAGAAGCACTCCCGGTTACAACACCTATTTAGTTTTAAAGTTTTCAAATGCTTGCACAAAAATGAACTCAAACTATACACACATGAAAGCAAAATGAAACCTTGATGACACTTACTACATAAAATCTCATGCAAAACACTCAACCCAACACAAAAACTATTCAATCTAGTTGCATCACAACACAACTAGATCGGACTTTTGGTGATTCAAAAAATTTATTACTTATAATATATGAATCCAAGACCAAAACCCACAATAGAATCCACACAACAATATGTGCAAACAAAATTACATAAAAATGCAAAAAACCTACAACAACAAACTTGTATGTTTTAAATTTTCAAATCACTAAAAATGATTTGAGAACACACAACTTGAAATTATATCTAAAACATGAATTAACTTGAGCCTTGTTCACACTTGAACTAGTTTCAAGCTAAAACACAACTAACATACATTAGACCAATTTAACATTAACCTAATTATGACTTAATAGGGTGGTTAACTACCACTATTCACATGTAATTTTCCTCCCAGTCTTAAGGAACATGCATAAAACCCCACCAATATATGTTGGAAACATATTGATGGACATGAATTGCCCTCCAAATTTACAATAGGAATTTTTTCTAAATGTTTTACAAGTTGAGATTTATAAATATGTGTACATTCTAAAATATCCCTACTTGCCTAGTGTCAACCTTTGACATTTATAGGAGGTTTAGATTGTATAATCATGAAAATAATAGTAAAATCAAGTAGCTTTTTCAATTAGAGTTGAAGCTAGATCATTAGGTTCAAGCATTAATAAAGTGTTGATAATTAAATATAGTTGGTCTCTTATGCTAAAAGTATGCAAGTGTGGTGTTTGAAAAAAAATTGTAAATAGTTTTTCATAATTCTTTTACTTTTATCATCAAATTGTAACTATATTTACATTTCAATAAAGAAAGAAACATGTTGTATTGGTTTAACATTGATATTTGCAAAAGAAGGATAATGTTTAAATCTAGGTATGAAACACAACAAAAAGAATTTAACATAAAATTAGGTACCTATATTTAAAAAAATTTGAATAAACTTTTTTTGTTGGCCTAGTGTCATCTAAAACAACTTTGAATTTGGTGGGCTTATTGAAAGTTCCTTTGCAATTATTTATGTTTGTGAATCCTTAGCACTTTAAAAGCTTTTATGCAAGTATGCCACGTGATATTAAAATTTTGGTAAAAATTAATGTATCAAATAATATATTTTTATTGAACAAAAATTCACATTAATGTGGCCTAAAATTTGGGTTATTGAATATAAAAATATTATTAGAAAAAAAAATCCCTTACATCACAAAAAGATAATGAATAAACTTTTGGCATCACCATAATGAGGACAATGGGAGGACACATGTGACTTCCCCATTGTTGAGGAAAATCCCTCATTTCACAAAGGACACCCGTTGCTTTAAACTTGGATTGTTAAATCTTTGCCATAATGGTTGTTGATTTTACAATGTTAACCACTTCCTTCAAACTTGTTTTTGCCAATTCATTGAGTCCCTCTAACCCATTTTCATCAAGAATAGTGCACTATAATTGACCATTGACTATATACACTCACAGGGAAAATGAACACTCAACTTGAAAGCTTTGCAACCTTGTAGCCTCAAAGTTGTAGCTTGCATGCCTTTGATCTTTGTTACAAATGATGAAGGTGCTTAAATTCATGGTCCATGGACTTTGCAATCTATTTATTTGGGTATATGCATTTTTATAGTGGCTCAAAAACAACATATACAATATTCCATACAAGCCCATATTAGGTTTTTCAAAATTTCCCAAATGGACAAGGCTATTACTTTCAAAGATTTTGTTATTTTAATCTTTGACTACTAGATGTTCATCTACCTACGAAACCTTTTAAAATCTAGGTCAAAACTTAAATGAATGTTAAATGTTGATGTCATCCACTATGGTGCATGCAACTTGGAAATCCTAAAAGGAAAATCCATAAAATCCACATAAATGAAAGCTCAACTAGAGATTTTAAAAACATGTTCATTAGCCCAAAAAATTTGGAAAAACAAAAAAAAGAAGTTTTGAGAGAACATTTGAAAATAAGGTCCATATTTGATCCTTTAAAAGTTTATAACTACCATTTGGTTAAAGTTTTCAAAGAAAATATTTCTCATTTTACTTTATTTTTTCATTTTTCAACACATATTTAACCACTATAAACAATTTGAAGTGACACTCTACATGAATTCTTAAATTTCTTGATAATCCAATTAGCCAATTAGTCCATGTTTTTTTAATTTCAAAAGTACATTATTAACAATGAATGCATTATTTTCAAAAAATAGTTGTACAAATGTGTTGTTCATAATCAAGTTGTTAGTCTAGAACCAATTTTTGATTGATAAATTCAACATTATGTTATTGACCACAAACATTTAAATATTATGCACCTTGCAAAACTTGCCATTGTGATTCCAAAAGTGAACCACTTTAGCTTCCACTCACCCATTGACCCTTTTTGCATGTGCATTGTGCACTTTGCAGCATTTGGTGCTCATTCTTTAATGCACATTGTTTTGTTGATTTGGCCAATCAATTGGGGAGTTGTTGAAATTAAGCTATTGCTTATCAATGACTAGGTGGTGTTTCAATGTTCAATGTTCAAGTTTCAATAACTTTCAAAGGTCAAAGAAGTTTCTAAACCCTTGATGATTGTTCATTTCATGGTCTAGAATCTTCATTTAAAAAATGTGCTTAATGATTTTCCTTTATTCATTTTGTTCATTTGTTTATTTATGTACACACTTGTAATGCCAATTCACATGTCATAGTAACATAGTTTGGTGGAACTTGGAGCTTTATTTTGAAGCTTAGTTTTTGTGAGGTTTTTGGTGTAACTCAAACCTCCCAGTGCCCAAGGTTGTTTTCCTAACTATATAATTGTGTGTTTTGAAATGTGTAGTTGAGCTCGATGTTTGTTGTTTGCATGTACATTTTGCATGTGCAAATTGTCAACATTTATACCTATTGTAGCTTGTTGAAACTTGATGTGCTTATGTGAGGTTTAGGGAACCTGCATGCTACTAGATACACTCGAGCCTTGTTGCACATTTACATTTAAGGTGGGCTATTCAATTTTTTTGTTGAACCTCCAAAGTCCAAAGTCAAGTCTATTACTTATGATTAGGTATTCAAGCTTGGGAATTATTCTAAACTTCTTGTGTGCATGGTTATATTGTGCAAGATCATTGGTGTCACATACCTTTCTTGTTGGATGTGCAACATGTGTTTTTCAGATGTACAATTGACAATATGACTTTATTGATCATGAACATAAGGGGGGTACCCCTGAAGGAAGAGGAACTTGTTTCAAGGTTGGTTTGTTTTGGTGTTAATGGGATCAATACCTTTCAAGGTTTTAAATCTAGAGTTATTATTTAGATTTAACATCAGTATGTTTCATTCATCACCAATGTGCGTTGTATGGTTCATTGGACAAGTTTGGTAACACAAACCTTCTTAAACCTTTTCTTAGTGTCTTGCATTGAGACTTGTTTGCAAATTTTGTGTGTTTATTTTAATCACAGCATTGAAAGACATTTGGAGTTTACCAAAATGGTAAAATACATGGATACTAAAGGTAATAATATATTGTGGAACATCAAAACTATGAAAATATCCATGATTGATCATGTCAAACATGTGTTGTTTAAATATCAACCTCTCCTCATGAAGATGACATTGAATGCAACCACCATAGCCTCCCCCACATCTAATTTGTGTTTCCTGATTTATGTAAAGACATTGTTGGGGTTGAATGCCATTATGGCACTCATGGAGGCAATTCATTCTTTGATCAAATTTGCTCAGGTTGCTTGATGTGTTTGTGATTTCATAGTAATATTCAAAATTTGTGAACATGATGTATATTAGATGTATTGTGACAACCATTCTTCTTTTCAAAGTTGTTTTCATATCTTTATCAATTTTGTTCATGAGAGTATAAGTCTTCAATTGGATTACAAATCTAAATTAAAGAACAAATCACCGAGCTTTTGAGTTTGTAAGGCAACATATGTGAACCACATTTGTACATTAGACTCGGGCATCTCGTTTTGTTACAACACCTATGTATGAAGAAGTTATGGCATTTGTGCACCAATAATAAGCAAAAGTCATTAATAAGTTTATTATAGAATTGCAAGGTTGATTCCTAGCTTAAGATTTGATGGATGAGTTTCAAGTTGTGTACCTCCCATACTAGTTGCAACCAAAACCCAAAGTGAGGTTTGTTGTTCATTTGGCAATTCTCAAACTTTGCAAACCTAAGAAGGTGGGGCCCCAATGAAATATGGGTTCCTAGACTATTTTCAGCCATTGCCTTTTACCTATAAAGATTTTTGTTTGTCCTTACCATGAAAAACAATGCTAAATTGATGATGTAGAAACCATGTGAACTTGACCTACTTACCAAGTTGTGCAAAACCTTTTTCTTGTCATGAATTCTTGAATAAAAAATTCTTGAGTACATCAAGTTGGTTGAACTTGTTGTGCAAGTTATTAGTTTAGTAAAAGATGAGCAATGTTTTGCTATGGTCACTTTTATGAAAACTAAACTAAGAAATTGATCAACCATGCATTTAGAACTAGTCATTAAAATGTTTAGCTAGAAAATTTTTAGCATACAAAACTTCCCTTTTGGAGTAACAATTCAAAATTGAAAAAGATAGTATAACTTGGCATGGTGTGGAAGCTTGAAGGTGAAAGTGGATTTTGAAGTTGTCCTTTATTTCCATGATTCATGAAAGTTCAACCAAACGCCTTTAGGTTCTTTAGGAATCAAGATTTGTCTTTCACATTGAGGATGTAGGACTAATGTTTTCATTTTCGTAGGTTAGGCTTTCTGCTGCAATGGGTAGAGCCTTTATGGGTCAGGGTTCAATTCCGCATATAATTTTGCTGCCAAAATTTGGAAACAAAAAACTAGTTATTTGCAAAAGACTTGGAAAAAATTGACAGTTGTAGCTGCAAAACTTACTAAGAAAAACTCTCCTGAAGTAAATCACATCCAACAATAATTTTTTCCCCTAATTGCTAAAGGAAAGGACACATACTCCCCTGCCATGTAGGTGGGCAATTCAACACAGAATATGCCCAAAATTACAGCACAAAGAGGGGCCAACATGTAGCCAAGTTGGCTAAAATGGAAAAAAAAGGAAAAAACACTAGTAAAAACCAACTAGGCTCCTACTCCCAAAATTCCTGCAAATTAAAGGAAAAAAAGAAAAATAAATAAATAATGACACCCATGTTATACTCACCAAATGTTGATGCAGGTCCTATCTTTTTGTCAGAAGTAAAAACAAATCCAGTCATTCAATCAATTACTTGTTGCTCCCAATGGCCCCCATATCTAAACCTTTTTTCCACTCTCCATGGCAGCCTGTTTTTTACTGGCGAAATTAAAAATAAAAGATTTGAAAATGGAGTGATTTTGGAGGTTTTCAGTAGCCAGAAGTGAGGGGAAATTTTTTAAAAAAAAAATCACCAGATTTCTATATCTGGTTTTCCGTGGGTAGCCATTAGTGTAGAAGGTTGATTTAAAGGTTTATACATACATCATGTCTGGTTTACAGCCAGATTTGGCTAAATCTCCCTAAGGATGATTGCCATTTGTTCTACATCTTCCTTTGGATGATTGCCCCTTAAGCAACATAAGAAAAACTCTTAGAAAAAACACCCATCCACAGATCAAAATTATTATTCAACAGATCAAAAACATACCTCTAAAAATCTGCAAAAGCATTATGAAAGCAAAGCTGATGGATCCTTTGTAATCTTAGTATGATCCCCCATGCCCCTTAGTTTGATTGGTCAAGTGTCAAATGGGTTTGGGTCAATTTTTAATTTAATTTTTTTTCAATTTGTGACATTGAAAGAATAGGAGAGTTTTTCCAAAAAATTAGCAGAATTAGCCAAATTAACACTATAATAACAAAAAAAAAATTCAAAATTCCATTTTGGGGCAAAAAAAAGAAAAGGAAAAACAAAATTTGTTGGAAAGAAAACACCAATTTGGGATATATGCACAAAGACTTATGTGGATTAGAACTGATACAGCTCTCCTTCATTGTGTGAAATAGCTATATCATATGTGTTTGTAGCTCTCCAGGCTTCATCAGCCCTGGAGTGGACCAGATTTTGTTGGGAGCTGCTCCTGACTTCCAACATAAGATATGTACTACATTGAAGCTTTTTCTGGGGAGTGGGTGGGGGAGTTTTTAGCATGGAGAAAATTTGCAGCCAACATTAACAGTTGCTTTAATTTTCATCTTCACAGTCTACTTTTGTACACTTGCTCACAAACAAGCACCCATCTACCCCCAATCCTAACTAAGAAAAGTTTCAAATAAATTTCACTGTGAAGCCCTCGGGAGATTAAACTATTGTAAGCTAAACCCTAAAATGCTTCATCTGATTTTCATGAATTTGGTGAGGGTGAAGCTTCAGACATAGCTTTGTGATTTCCGCTAAATCAGAAGCTAATGTAGAATTCTCTTCAATTCAGGATTCACAAATTGTGCTGTTCTCATGAGGTTTGCAGCATGTGGAGGGGATGTTGGGTGGTACCTAGTTAAGGCTTGAGTATGAGGGCATTACCGTAATAAGGGTACTGCCCAAGGCAACAGCCTTGGTACCCATATTCTAGTTACAACCTTACCCAAGGGGCTTACCGAACATAAAGCATTGCTAGAAAAAGCAAAAGAGGAAGGAACATTATGTCTTGTACAGATGAGCATTTTAAAACATAAGGTTCCTTCCTCCTTGAGAAGGTAAGATGCTTTCCCTGAAGAGAGAGTGAATCTACATTTTTCAGGTAGCCCCCCAATACACTAAGGCTGGGTTTACACTAGGAGTGAGGACCAAAAAAACTTGGGGCCAACTTTGAGCATTTTTGGCTTGTTGTTTGGGGAGCCCCAAGTTACTAATAAATGCTAGAACATTGTCACCATGATATTAATAAATGCTGAAACATTGGCCCCAAGGATTGCAAATTGGCCTCCCAAATTTGATGGTATCCATTTTCCAGCCTTGGGGCCAATACAAGGCCATAAAGTTTAGCATTAATTAATAACTTTGGGCAGATTGAAAATAATTCATTTTTCTATTTCAGCCTTGACTCCTAGTGTAAAGGGGGGCCTAAGAAATTGCTAGCCAAATGCTTTACTGACAAAACAATAAATAAGTAGTAAATTATAACAACACCCAAAACATGCCAAACAAGTTCAAGTTGCCACCCTGGTACAAGTAAAACCCCACAGTAATCTCAGCATAGGGGAAGGTGGGTTTAGGGTTTAGGGTTTAGGGTGGCGGGGGGGGGGGGGGGGGAAAAGCCTCCGGTTAAACTTTCAAACCAAAAACTTGCAAAAAAAGATTTGGGTTTTTTTTGGTTTTTTGGGGGGGGGGCTCTTA
>Ga0116231_10006799_pt1 | contig 21459 bp, 15 predicted proteins | sample S1TSphgellanicum_2_FD_89695 | JGI IMG/M metagenome (GOLD analysis project Ga0116231, IMG submission 89695) | Host-associated microbial communities from peat moss isolated from Minnesota, USA - S1T2_Fd - Sphagnum magellanicum MG | ecosystem: Host-associated > Plants > Peat moss > Unclassified...
AATTTTATAGATCAACCAGTGTAATTTGGTAAACATTCGCGGGTAAAGAATGTTATGACAAGGTGCTAAATGAAGAATTTTAAAGAATTTTAATGTGCAAAATGAAGAATGTCATCACTAGGGTAAAAAACACCTTCAATCATCCTTTCCCTAAAAAACAACCATGCTCTAATATTATGTTGAAAATTAACAATGGATTGATAAGAAAATAGAGCTGATAAAAAGATTGATTTATCATGAGCTTTCCACCCAACCTTAAGATCACACAAATATAGTTGCGACAAACTTATGATCCACCCTCAAACTCTTGCCTAATCTAAATAGGTGGTGAACACCCCATGCAGATGTTATTTATTTTAGAAGGCACATGGATAAAGCCATCATCTCTTGCATTAATATATTTCACACTAAACCTAACTAGAGATATTTAAGTAAACTTATTTAACATATCTCATAGTCCCAGAAGTATGTGCATGTAACACAAATATCTGAAGTAAGTATACTTAAGTAACTTGGCATGAAGTTGATATCCAACAAGAAATCTGACAACACCCTCCCAAGAAAACTGTTTTCCATTAATTTTCAAGTGATTTTTCCCATTAAATAGCAATTTACGACAGAAAATTCTATCACCCACTCTGTCACCCACTCACATTTGAAATTCCAAGAAAAATCACTTTTGCCTGACCAAATGTTCAGGGGTGAATATCTACATATCAAGAGTAAAGTGTTTCTTTGTTTGGATGCAATCACACCAAAGCCCTGCCAAGACCCTTTTGGTGATGTTAGAAAGCCCTCAAACAAGGTGGTGTGCATGTTCATCATTTCACAATTTTTGAACCAACAGAACAAAAGCTGTCATATTTAGAGTTACTTTCCTCTGAAAATTATTTAAAAGGAAGGGTTTCTCACAACAAGTGTGAAGTTAAGTCCATTTTGACTGGAATAGTATTGGGAGTGGGGATTTGACACGAGCAGAATTTGACAGAGAAGTAATCACACTCTGGTGCGTAATAGTGTTCAACATACAAGTCAAGCAAAGAAAAACGGACTGTTGTACTCAAGGAACAGTCACAAAACTGTTCTGGTGTGTGCCATTGTAGTGCTTGATGCTATCACTATACAAGAATCAGAGCAAAACAAAGTCCCACCAGTTGCAAGCAAATATTTGGGAGTTCATTTTGTATATGAGTCATTCGTTACTTTGCTCTTTACTTGGAGTTAGCCTTTGAATCATTTCAACAAACCAGTCCTGCACCTGAAGCCCTTTGAGGTCAGAATCCTCACTGAGATCCTTAGCAGATATGGCATCAACTTGTGCTAACTGATATAATGCCTTGGAAGCATTGTCTTGTTGACCAGCAAGTGCAGCTGCACATGCCAGATTGTATAATGCATCACATTGCTCTTCAAAGCTCAAAGTGTACTCTCCCTCTGTGTCTGCAATAGCAAACAAACCCACCATTACCCAGATAAGACAGCCATTCAGTAACCGATTGGTTAACCAACACACCACAACTCTGAAATATCCCAGTGGTCTCCTTATGATTATTTCCACATCCAATACAAAGCTGGTCCTTAAGAGGGTACTAAAAACATTCACCAAAAATAGAAGGAACTACAAAGATGACCTGCTGAAAGGAGCTTTACAGCTTGCAAGAATGCATCAGAACTTTGCCCCCAGTGAAGCATTGCATTTCCAGGGTTCCCTGACTCATGCAGAAGCTTTCCTGCAGCCAGATGTGCATCACCTAACCCCAAAAGTGCCTCAATGTTTGATGAATTTATTTTCAGCGCTGCACCAAAACCATCATTCACTGCTTCCTCCAGAAGTTTCAGTACCTGGAATCAAAGAACCAAAGAAGAATTAGGGTTTGATGAAATTTTTCAAATAACTGCTAAGGTTTGTTTTAATCATTGAAATCATCTTCTCACACTGGGATTTTTGGGGTTGTTAACGATGACAACAAGAACACAGATATCACACTCTAAAGAATGAGACCTCAGGTTGGAGAGCTGGGTGGTTTCCAAAACGCTCAGCTTGACTGCAAAGAGTTTCTCCAAGTGCAATGGGGAGGCTTGCATCAGTAGGTCGGAAGCTAATGGCAGACCGGAGCTTCTCTTGCGCTCCCTTGTATGCCTCCTTGGATTCTTCCAAGTCTGGTGTTCGCTGAAACCCAGAGCTCAGAAAGTCAGGTGACTACAAAAAAAAGACTGAAGATACAAAACAATAGCAAGTTCCAAGAAGATAGGCTTTACCTCTGCCAGTGACAATAGACCAGCACCCCAGTTCTGAAGCAAGCCAGCCACATCATCACCCACCCGGGCATCAGCATGGGCACATGCAGCAGCATATGCCTGCAACCCTCGCTCATACAGTGCTCTTACTGCAGCCCAGGTTTCTTGTGAGCCACTAGGAGCCCCACTTTGCTGCACTGACATGGTAGTCAGCTCTGCACGTTGCACACAGATGTCTCCCACATTTGTCAGAAGCTCCACATCTTCAGGAGTACTTGTCAAGGCCTCTGCATATCTGTTCTGTACAATACAACAAGAGTTATGGAATAAGCATACTGTGGGTGAATTTCATTAGACTAATCGGGACCTTGAGACAGGCAACCTGTGTCAGGGATACTTGAAGCCTATGTGATATCCTCAACAACACATTTAGCCACATCCTTGGACTAAAGAGATTTGTCACAACATCAAATTCGACCTAATCTCTTACCATTAGATCTTACCTCTTTGTCTGCCTCACTGTATCACTCTGCAGCAGCAGCAGCAGCAGGAACACCACCTCCATTCTCCTCAGGAATGCATGCTAGAAGAGAAGCCCAAATCACACAGAGATCTTACCTCTTGTCTGCCTCATTGTATCGCTCTGCAGCAGCAGCAATACCACCTCCGTTCTCCTCAGAAATGCTTGCTAGAAGAGAAGCCCAATCACACAGAGAATTGCCAGAGTTAACAAGAGCTTCCTGCTTCAGCTCTCCGCGACCCTCCAAAGCCCACACCCTCTCATACATCTCAAAGCTTTGCCTGCATGATTCGTACATATGGAAAAACCATGTATAAAAATTCCAATTCAGAGACAGACTTTGAGATATAAAAATTCTTTCTTTGGTGTCTATGGACAACCATCCACCATCTTGAGAAAAACTGAAAAAATTCCACAGATATGATGCTCAAAAGACAAATACTTGCAGATTCAATGAAACTATGTCTCTCTCACCTGCTGAGATTTGCTGCATTAATAGAGATCTGATGTTGCAGGTCCAGAGCTTGATCTTTCTTGATCTTCCCTCTAAAAGGGCTACCTGCCTCAATAGCCCTCCTGGCCTGCAACGAGCTTGACCATAGTAGGTAGACCTCACCCTGATCATCAAAGACACAACACAGATCTTATGAAATAATGAATGCCTAAAAGATCAAGCTCTAAACCCTTAACCTCTGGCTTGGAAGCTGCATTTGAAACCCCAAACCCTAATAACCAGCTTTCCCACACAGAAGAAACTGCTCCTAGGGATTGAATTACGAGGTCAAAGAGACTTCGTCTTGGATGGGCAGAGAGAAGAAACTGCTCATAGAGAGATTGGGCTTACGAGGTCAAAGAGAGCTTCTTCTTGGATGGGCAGGGACAGAGGCAAATTGAGGGCATTTTGGAAAAGTCGAGCACTTTGCTCCAATGTTGCCTGCTTGCTGACTACCCCATCTGGCTTCCTTTCTGCTGCCTGCTTCAACCTCCTGGCCTCTGCATGTGCAACCAAAACCCCCCAATTCCCCCATCAATGCCCACATTCTACTACTCCGTCTCTATTGCCGAAATCACCAAACAACCACTAAAGATGTTGAAAAAAACATTTCAGGGAATGAAGAGAACACCTGCGAGAATGGCAGTTGCTGTTGCTGGAGCAGCAGCGGCAGAATTTGACGAATTTCGGGGTCGTGCTCCACTTCTAGAGCCATGGTTGGGTGCCATCCAGCTGCAGCGCCAATGCAACGTCCGCACATAAGCGCACGCCAGCCCACACGGCGGGCGTGAAGGCGCGGCAGCAGCAGCAGCAGCAGCAGAATGGGTCACTCCTGTCGATTCTACCATCAGAATTGGTCACCCTAATTCTGTGGACGTAAAACATCAAGAACATTCAAAATGGGTCGCTCTTGTCGATTCTACCACAGAATTTTTCACCCTAATTCTGTGGATGTAAAACATCAGGAACAATTCTAAAATCATTAGTAGGAAAATCCTGGAACATCCAAAACAAAACCTCTGGTTATCTGATACCCTCTGACAAGAAATTCCATATATCCAAAATTACCCTCCGGTTCTCAAAAGTATGTGACCAATTTGCTATTTGTTAGGAGAGAACCTTGGGATGCTTGTTGCTTACTCCTACTTAGGAAGCTTGCAAAAACAACAATGGTTGGGTTGGGTGGGGTTGGGTCCCAAAATTTTCAATCTTAGTTTAACCTTTGACATATAAATAAATCTCTATAATAAAAATATTGTTTATTTATTTGTTTATAATGTCCTTTATACCTACCTTTTTTCCAAGCCTAAATATTTCACTCTTTTCCTAATAACCACCTCATTCTTTTCTCCTACCCACTTACATGAATTAGGAAAAAATAAATTAATATGTGGCTTTTTCCTTTTTCATGTCCGTGTTATGAATATTAAAATAAATCAAAACCCTAAACCTCTTTCAATCCTATCTACATACATACTTCCATAGAAATGAACAATTTACTAAATAAAAGTTTGATCCCTTTTTATTCAATTTGAAACCCTAGACCAATAGGGTTTTTTGCCTTTCAAATCTCTCACTCATATGCAATACTTGAGTGAGAAGCACCTAATCTCTTCACCACACTTTCAATAATCCATTCAATACTTGAGTGAGAAGCACCTAATCTCTTCACCACACTTTCAATAATCCATTTCAACTCACTTGATAATCTTACCTTTTCAAGATTTTCTACAATCAAATATCTAAAAATTTGGGTCTTTTTTCACAATTGTATGTAAAATAATATGTTTAAACTCACTTGGTAATCTTACCTTCAAACTTTTTTCCACAATCTAACATCTAAAAATTTGATGGGTTTTTCCCCCCACTTTGAATGGAAATGAATAGAACCCCCTTTCTTTTTCTTTTTTCTCAATTTGTATGTTAAAAAGTAATCTAGTTCAACTCAATCCATAATCTCACCCTAAAAGTTTTTTGCAATCTAATAATAATATCTAAATATTTGGTGCCTTTTTTTCCCCTTTGTATGTAAATAACTAGAACCTCCTTGGTTTTTTTCATTTACAAAATAATCCATTTCAACTACCTAACTTGAAAATCATACCCTAAAGGTATTCCACAATGTAAATGTAAGCCAAAAAAAAAATTGCCCCAAATTTTGCATTTATGTGCCACTTTTAAAATTTCAAAAACCTTTTAGTTCATCACAACATAGCAGGATTTTAGAAAATGTTTACTGCCTTGTCCGACCAACCTATAGCCAAATTTGGCTCTTTCCCTCTTGTGAATGGTCGCCAAATTGTGGAGTAACCCACAAAATTGGAGAAGGAAAAAAAAAAAACCCTTAATGTAATAATAATAATTTGGTGCCTTGTTTTTTCCCCTACATATTTGTAAGTAAATAAATGAACCTATTTCACATCACGTGATAATTGACTTAACCCTAAAAAAAATTCCTACGAATATTACGAGATGTGAAACTTGGGGTCCACTTTCAAATACTTTCCTCCTTCATTGCAATCTGCAGTGAGGAAGGTACTGCAGAAGAAGAAGAAGACAACAACAGGACAGTTTTGGGCACATAGAATGGATTTTGAGTGTTGGGTGATGAAGATTCTTGGACCAAAGTTGCATCAGATGCTTGCTTGTCTTTGAAGACACCAATTTGGAGTCAGATCTCAACTTATCTAGAGCTTGGAGCAGGAGGAGCAGGAGGAGAAGGGACGAGTGGGTGGGTGGAGTTGGAGACTGTGGCCATAATCTCATCATCATGGTGCAAATCACAGAGTTGTATCTTTCTTCTCTTAAAAGCCTTTTGCAATTGCACAGAAGAAGGAAATCAATCAGTAACAACAACAGCACACCCAATGAAAGATGTTTATGATAATGATGCCCAACCCACTTAATGAAATTTTTTTTGCTTCAATTAGATTTCACTTTCTTGGTTGGGAATTCTGATTTTGTTTCTTGGGTAGTGAGAGATGATTTTTTTTCAGAACAGAAGGCTAGTAGCATTTGAGAGACAGAGACAGAGACAGAAGAAACATAAGTATGGTGGTAGAGTGCATAAAGAAGAATCAAAACAATTGGGTGTGAAAAACTTGACAAGGATTTTACTGGTGTGGTTGTGCTGGTACCTGTGAAGTCGGGTGGTGATGCCATTGTCAGTGGAGGAGGTTAGCTTTCTTTGAGACTTCTTTCATTTTCTGGATCAATTTGTGGGTGGTGGTTTTTTGGTCCACCGATGGGTTTTTTTGTAAATCAACAAGACTAAAACATGCAGAGGGATGAAAAAGAAACACTTGCAAAGACATTCAGGGTAAGGTATTTTCTGTTTTCAGTTTTTGCCAGAGGAGTACAGAAACAGAGAATTGAGAGGACTCAGTTGGACTTAGGGTTTTTAGGGTTTGGGGGATTTTTGCCTGCAGTACAAGATAGCCCAAATGTACATGGTTACCAAAATGCAGCAGCAGCAGACAAGTGGTGGTGCAGATGAGGGTGTTGAAGTATTGGTGAATGAACCTTTTGAAAACGAAGAATTTGGGAAGGGTCAGTTCACCTCCAAGATCTACCATTTGCAAAGGTACCAGCAATAAGGGCAATTCCATCATATCAAAGAAAATGTTTTTTCTGTCTTCTGTGGAGCAGGATTTGATGCTTCGAATTTAGGGTTGGGATTTGATTTTCTGCAAAACAATTGGTGGGATTCTTTTTTGGTTTCCGCTGCAGCAAACTTCCTTCATGGCTGGCTGCATTTGCGCCCTTGAATTCTATGTTAATAGAGGAAGAAGCGTGGAATGCATATCCCAAGTGCAAAACAGGTTGCATCTCCTTCCATGTCCCTTTTGAAGATCAGCTTCTTAAGAAATGTATGTAGTTTCTGAACTCATTCAATTGGTACAAATGAGAACAGGGATTTGTGATCTCATGCTGTGTCATCTGACTGAGGCAAAAATATGTTTGTGGTTTTTCATTTTTTGCATGTGCTGGCAATTTTTTCACAATCCATCGCTGATGACTATCCAGTTCTCAAGGTTTGGCCATCCCCCCTGCTGGTTTATCTTTCTGCTTCTTTAGGGAATCATGCATAGCAACAAAAGATAGACTGTCAGAAGTACAGGGTAGACAAGCCCATCAAAAGCTAGTCAAGTACCTTAGAAAACTGTAGAAAACCATAGAAAACCCAACTACAGAAGCTTTTGACAGGTGTTAAGATTTTGAGAAGCGGCTCTGACATGGTATTGTGTAGTGTCCATACTTTGGCAGGTTCAAGCTTACAATTGAGAGCATCCATCTCTCTGACAATGGCTGTTCTCCCAATGTGTGTAAAAATCTGTCTATTGATGCATGTTTTGCTGTAATTTTTGTTCCACTTACTGTTCACCACACTTTCACAGTTGGGCTTCTGTCTTGGGTGATAAAATATTAAGCTTATTAATCTGCAGTTTTATTTCCACTCTAAGAAAATGGGTTTGTGCACAGGTGCACAATCTGGATGCTGATGCTTTAGCATTAAGGAAAGTGGAGACACTGGACATTGGCACAAATGCAAGGGACTATTGGACCTATGTTGTTGGGGGTCCAGAAATTGATCTCACAAATTTCTGTTCAGCAAAGAAACAATGTGGGCCCCTAACTCAGGGCTGGCAGGTCTGATCTTTTTCACTTATTTCACACACATAGGATTTGTTTCTCGCCATTTTATATCACAAAATGTCAGTGGGTGCAGTGTTGTTCGGTTATTTGAATTTTTAAAGAACTGCTGGTTCTGGTTCTTCAACTATTCCAGAATCTAAAGAACCACTGGTTCCAGTTAGTTCAAAAACCTTACAGAACCAGTGGGTTTCATGAAAGAACCCGAAAAGAACTGTTGGTTCTTTGACTTTTTCATATTTTTTGAGAACTGTGTTATGTACCAAACCAATTCTTTGAATTTTTTGAGAACTGGTGGGTAAGTGCATGCATACCCGGGCTGATAACTGGAGGGTATCTACCCCTAATTCTAGGAACCACCAATAGGTGTGTCTCAGCATTTCTTGAACAATGGATCCAGAGAAGGTGTGTACTTATGTGGGGGTTCAGGTATGCAGGAAACATGTGATCCTGTTATGACAGCTTACAAACTAGTTACTGTTGATGCACCATACTGGGGTTTTGGCTACCGTCTTGAACAGGCAGCCTTAGCAGTATGTTCTCAAACTTTGTTTGTGTTTTTATCTTAAGATTCACTCCTGGAGCACTGTTTCAGCGGTGCCAGAAAACAACCTTGGTTTTTTTTTTGGTTTCCACTGGTCTTGAGAGGTATTGGTTGTTTGCAGGGGGAGAGATCTCTGTTCCTTGAGAGTCATAAACAATGTATTTATTGGCTTGATGAGTGGTGTGACCTCACATTTGATGATGTAAGGCAACTAGAAGTTGCAACTGATGCGGCACTGAATGAGGTTTGTTGCATCAACCCACCACCCAATTTTTGAAAGTTCAAAAATTCAGGTTTGTTTGCATCAACCTGTTACCCAAATTTTGAAAGTTAATTGCATGACTGGGTTCTGAGTTTCCTTCTCTGAAGTGTTATGAAGATTGAGGTGCATTGGATCTGCAGAGGTTCAACAAAAAGCACACAATGTCTCCATCAGCAAAAAGCAGTGATACAAATGGCCTGATTGTGGAAACATCAAATCAACAAGCCATGGATGAGGCCAACCTCTCCAGCTCACTGGTGGTTAGAAGTTAGAACATTGAATTGGCAAAGTGCTCTGTGCAAGCAGGTCACAATCATCCAGTGTCTTCTATTTATCATCATCAGCAAATAAGTGAACTTGATGCTAACACTGACATCCTTTTCAGTCTCATTGAACCAAAATATAAAGTGTTGATAGTTTCAATTGGGTTTGTGTTGGGAGACGGTTTTAGAAGATCATCATCAGAGTTCTCTTGTAAATCTTTGGACAAACACAATTATGATCTCCTTGACACATTTGTTCTTTGCTTCTTTCTGGGCTTTGCTGCTACCTAAATGAAAAAGGCTTAATCTTTTGGTCAAATTTTCCAGATCTGCTGGAATGGTGAAAGTAACCTTCCCAAGAAATTTTCAGAATCAAAGAACCTAGCGGCAACTAGCTTGAAGAAGTTGTTTAGGGGTTACATTTTTTTCATCCATCTTGTGCAAGGAAAAAGAAAAAAATGAGAATTTGGGAAAAGAATTGAACCTTGGACCTTCTAATTTAAGGGAGATTCTAACCATTGCATCAGACCTTTTTTTAAAATTATTATTATTATTAATTTTTTATAATGTTTTGGGGTTTGTTCAAGGATTGTGCAAGAGAAATAGTTAAATCATTAATATTGCTTTGGGTATAGTAAAAAAAAACTTGAAAAAATAAAATGTTTTTCCTGTTGAGCAATGTTGTGCAACTGTGTTGAACTTGTTGCAACTCTTAAGAAGTAGTGCTTGTCGATTTGTAATTAGACAGATGAAGAAGAAAAACCTTGTATATTAAAAAAATTAAAATGCAGACCCATTCACAAGAAGCACAGGCAAATAAAAGCATGAGAACACATGCCATGAAAGAACATAACAATTGGATATTGCTAATACATTAATAAAATAAAAAATCGTAAACTAAAAAAGCATTGTCTATCACAAATTGACTAACACATGTCATGAAAGAACATAACAATCAGTATATGGCTAAAACACTAATAAAATAGAAATTTGTAAACTATTGCTAATACATTAATAAAATAAAAAATCATAAACTAAAAAAGGCATCGTCTATCACAAATTGACTAACACATGTCATGAAAGAACAAACAATCAGTATATCACTAAAACATTAATGAAATAAAAATTTGTAAACTACAAAAGCATTGTCTATCACAAATTCACTAAGAGCATGAAGGTGCACTGATTGCAATGTGTGGACTGAAGGCAGCTTGTACCCGAGTAGATGCATGTACTTAGACGCGTGTAAAGAGTAGTGCAAAGGTAAGGGCTAGTGGGTTGTTATTACAGAGGCAGCAAAAACAGAAACTTAGTTGACCACCATGGTTAGTTACTTAGTTAGGGAACTGAATCCAATAGAAATGTGTTTGGTGTCCACTTATCATTCAACCCTCTTAGGGTGCATTGGTAGCTGTTGGGTTCCCTCGGACCCTCTTTTAATTACAAGTGATGTAAAAAGTTCCAGATCATTTTTTTCTTGGGTCCAATTGTTCAAACCTAAGGTTGAATGAAGAAGAAGAAGAAGAAGATAATTACACTGTTCTGCAATAACTGGAATTTTGAGATCTTGGGTGTCAAGTACTATTAGCAGGTAGGTACCTAGCATAAACCATGATCATGTAACCTCAGGATTAATTTAAGGTTTGAATTTTGAATCCATCTGATATTATGATTTAAATTCTTACTATACACTTTTCCAGGTAGGGTAAACTGGCCGGTCATAGTACACTTAAAAATGGAGAGGAACTTTGTGATCTGGGAAGACCTCCTTGCCTCTGGGGTCCAAAGATGAGTTATAGAGGAGCTCTGGGCACACCTAGTGCGCTTTAGATTATTGGATTTGGAGTAGAGATGCAAAAGATATGGGCTCTGGAAGTTCTTGGTCTCATTGTCACCCAAAAAAAAAGTCACCAAACATTTTTTCTATCTATGTTCAAGCAATTGAAATCCTATCAATGAACACCTTTGCACTAACACGTGTCACAAATCCACCCTATCACCAAACACTCTCATGCTCAAACTAATCATGTTCTTTGAAAAAACTAAACACCTTTATTCAAGGGTTGATATTAAAACCTTAAAACAAGGCAAAACAATGTTTGGTTATCAAACCCTAAATTAGTTGCCGCTCTCCCATGTGGTGCCGACCCAAAAACCCCCTACCCCTTTCCCACTTCTGTCTCCTTTCCGCGTGTGGGTCAAATTCCCACAATTGTGCTACTTGTCACCTCTTTGAGCTTTCCTCCCGTTTGTTTCCTTTCTGCGCGTAACCCTTGCAGTTCAATTCCATTGTCGATCTCCTTTTTATGCAAGTCAAGTTCCCCTAACTTCACGCTCACTCCCCTTTTTGTCTCTTCTTTGCGCACCGGTTGAGTTCCTCCCAACTCGATTTTCGTTGCGTTGTTTATCTCTTATTCATGCATCGGTCGGGTTTTCCCCAATTTGACTTTCGTTGCCTTATTTGTTTCCTTTCAGCACACAAGTTGGGCTCCTCTTGACTCAATTCCCAGTCACCTTTCTATGCTGCAAGTACATGAGCATGAAGCTCTAGCATGTGCACGAATTTCCTACAAGTTGGCAAGGCCTAGTTTTAGAGATTGAAAGGAATTCAAACTTCCTTGCTTCAAACTTCTTGTTCAAGTTTTTCTATAACAACAAGAGTGCACAACTTGATGTTTGGTTCTTCTGTTCTAATATCCCTTTGCCAATTTGGAGATCAATGAGGTGGAATGAAATCAAAGCACATTGCAGTAATAAACATTTTTGTTAAAACTTTTGCATTTGTAATTGTGGATCAAGCAACATTAAATTGTTTTTCAATTTTGATGGTGTGCTTTTTGATAAGTAGTTCAACAATGGATGATCTTGGTTGTTGCTTGCTACATGTTTAGTTTTCCCATTTCATTTGTTGTAGCTTAGTGCACTGTTTTAAGTAGGTTCTTCTACATTTTCCAAATTGGTGGCAATTGAACTTCAGCTTGCTCTTCATTGATCTTAGCTGAAGTGTTACTCTTTAGCTCAAATTTCATCTTCATTGGTTGAAAATGTTTATTATCTGTTGTAGTGTACTTACATTTGGGTTGAAGATGAACATAGATGTAATGGAGAAAATACATTTCTATAATGGGGATTGTTGTGATGATTTGGATTGTACATAATGTTAGTGGTTTAGCTTTCAAGTAAGTGACTAGAATGATTTCCACGAATGTATAAATAAGTTTCTTTATTATTGAATCAAATTGTTGGGGCTGTCAACGGTGCTATTTTGATTACTTCAATGTAAGAAAATGCATTGAAATTCATTTGACATTCTTGAGTTATAGGATTGGAAATCCTTCAGTTTTGACATAATCAAAAAACGCACAACTATTGATCCAATTTACTATGTTTACAGTGAGCGATTTGTAAAACAATCATTTTTATATGGAAATTTGCATCACATATGCAGTTACAAGATCATTATAGATCATTAAATCTTAACATCACCAACGAACATTGTTCATCATTAGTAGTAGCTACCATTACTCTTGTTCTACCTTAGCAACAACTGTTCCTAATGATTTCTTGTTCATCCTCAACTACACCTGCTCTTTCTTTTAGCTATTCCAACCCAATAGAAGTTGTTCCTTTTCCTAGTTCTTCCATCTTAACAAATGTTGTTCTTTCTCTTAACCATTCCACCTTAACACTAACTACTCTTCTTGATATCTTATTCATCTTCAATTATAGTTGTTCCACCCCTTAGCTATTCCACCCTAGTAGTTCAGTTGTCCATTTGTGGTTGTTACAAGGATGCTGCAATTTCCTTTCTAGTTCAAATTTGAGCCAAGGCTTGTTGCTAAACTTGTTTTTGCTCTTGTGTTATTTCACCAAGATTCACACCCTTGTATCTAAAAGGGTGAGCTCACAAACCTGCCTTGAAATTGGAATGAAATATGTTTCCTACCTCTCTAATTGTTGAGGATGACCAAGCTGCAATGAAATTAGCTTGTTGTTTTACAAGTTTTTAAAAACTAATTGTTCAACTGCAGTCAACACTATAAGTGTTTTTCTTGCTTGTTTAGGTTTGCTGCTTCACTATCCATTGCCTTTTGTCACATAATCCTCAAATATTTTTTTGATGTTACAACATGGTTTTGAGAATAATCGATTAATGGTTATTTTCCATTGGTCTTTCTTGTAGGCAGATGTGGCAATGACAACAAACTGTGACACCCTTGTGCTAATGCCACTTGAGTTGAACTTTCAAAATTTCTGAGCTCTGTAGTTTCATCCAATGAAGGTTGTGCCAAATTTTCAACCGTGTTTTCTAATTCTATTACAGATGCATGGTTAGTGACTTTAAGAATTATAGGCATGTTCACATAATACCTAGGTTGATATTCAAATAAACTAACAATATTTGAAACTTCCATTGTTGAGCCTATGTTGATGAACTCCTCTACAATTGTCTGTTTTATCTAGTCTTCTTCACCATCCTCCTATTCTAATTATTCTTCTTCTTCCTTAGCTTGATTTTGTAATGTGTATAGAGTACTAAAAATAGTTTTTTAATCCATAGCCTTAAGGTTAAGTGGCCAAATCCATTACAAGAAATCCTTAACCTTTTTGATTGGGAATTTTGGTAAAAAAAACCCCATATGGTTTTTTTGCCCCCATGTCCAATTTGACCAAAGTGCCATTTTGGACAAGTCAATTTGGATTCAACCATTTTGATTAAGTCTTTTTGGTTGGTCTTTTTTATTGGGTTTTTTTTACTAAGTTTTTTGATTGAACCATTGTGACACTAATATAATTTGGGTAGCAACCAAAAATATATATTATTTAAAATTAATATGAAAATATTAATTAATTACCTTGCTTACCTTCTTACCTTACCCTAACCTACCTACCTACCTACCTACCTACCTACCTAATTAATAAACCTAAATTAATGTCAAAAATAATTTATTTACCTACCAATGTCTTAGGCTTAGGTTAGGCCACTTAGTTTAGCCATTTGTGAGCCATACCGACACAACCATGTGCGGTAATTTCAATTTTTAAAAATTACATCAGGGATATTTGAGTATGCTAAGGCTATTATGGGTTTTTAGCAATTTCATGTTAGAATAAAGAATGATGAGTGTGCACAGTTGCATGGGGTTTTTTTTTTTCAAAATTTGATATTAGATGAATGAACTATAGGTAAATTTTTTTCTTCAACAAAAGTTGGTAATCATAGTTTTAGAACTTCAATTGTGTGATCAGGGGTGAGAAATCTTTAAAAGGTTGGGGTTAGAAACAGACACCAAATTTGTAATGTTTGGCAAAACATGGGCCTTGTTATGGTATTTAGTGGGTAGTCATGTAAATAAGGATGTGAAATTTGTGAAACACTTGAGGGGGTGTCAATGAAAGGTCTAATGGAGATAAAATAATTTTCAAGCCTTCTAAACATAAGATTAATTTAAGACAATTTAACGATTAAATAAATAATGTGATAGGGTGGCAATGGCAACATGAATTTCATAATGAATGAAACATTTATTCAGATTATGAATAAACTCAACGAGAAGTTCCAATTACATGTTGAGTCCTGGGTTATGCCACAATGATAGTTCATAACTACAGGACATTTAGGATGCGTTGAATGGTGCAAATTAAGTAGTCCACCTTGTTATTAAGAAGTAGTCGACGGATCGGACCATGCAACCAACGATAATGTCTAACATCAGGAATTGAAGATCATGTGAAGATAAATGTGTCTTTAGTTTTGTAACAACCTTCATAGATGGCTTCAAGTTCATCACTAGAAGTGGGGTCGATTTGCAACAAAATCATCAAGGTGTGAGAGTTTGGAAAAATGCGATAATACCAAGCTTGAAGGGGTTCAACTTCAAGATGAGGGCACATTGTGGTTCGAGATTTTCATCACGAGGATGTTGTGTTAATGTTAAATTTAGGGATGATTCCGGAGGTGGTTCTTCATTCACTTGTGCAATTTGAGGCCTGTAAGAAGTGGTGATGCGCGACACCATGAATTCAAGGAAAGGAAAAAAAAACTCTTCAATCAAAATCAATTCAACGATGAATGTGTGAAGACTTGGTACATCACGATGCATGGTTATAGTTTATAGGTCAAGGAAAAAAAAAGAAAGGTATAAGGTAATAATTTAAAACCATGGTAAAGTAAAACCTTAAGATCAATGGAAAATTGTTCAAATAAAATTATTGGGGGGGAAAGTGAAAAGAGGTGAAAAGGATGTTTTTCCTTTTCCTTTCAAAGACCACTAAACATTAGAACCTTCCAAAGACCACCAAACATTGGAACCTTCCAAAAACCACCAAACATTGGAACTTTCCATTGACTTCCAAACATTAGAACCTTCCATAGGCCACCGAATTGGGGTCTTCTTTCACCTCCTTCCTCCTTCTCTTTAAAGGCATGAATTTGGGTCATTTGGGTTTTTTTTTTCTGGACATAATTTTCGACTTGAATTTTAAAAAAACTTGTTCTTATAACTTTTTTTGGGAGGAGAAGAATGATTAGTTTTAGTAGATGGTGGAAAGAGGGAGAATAGATTGGATGATTGTGGTACTTTTAAAAGAATGGGAATGAGTAGGGATAGTTTTGGGAATTTGAAGTTTTAGAAAAATTTCACAAACGTTTTCGATTTTGTAACACAACTTTTTATTGATTTGGGTGCAGAACTTGGAATTTGATAAACAAATGCGCCTTGTAGCTAACTTTCCAATGAGCTAAGGTAATCTAGATTTGGATAACATATGTGATTGGTCTGCTGCCAAGTTAAACTTTCTACCTTCATGACACCCTTTTGGGTTTGGTAGCACAAGTTTCTTGGACAACATATTGTAATAAACATGATTTTGGATTAACATATTGTAATAAACTTCCATGAATTTTTTTCAAAATATTGCACTAAATGACATTATTTACATAAATAGGTAGGTTAACCTAGGTAGGTAGGAGGTTCCTATTAATAAATGCATGTACTTAAGTAACATGTAAATTAAAGTTTATTTAATTTTATAGGTACCTACTAAGTTTATGCTTATACCTACCTACACCTATGCTATTTAATAGGTTATGTAGGTATTTACTAGCCTATAATGAATAGATTTAACCTAGGCATAATAGGTAGGTAGCCTAGCCTATTAAATAGGTCTAGGGTTAAATTACTTATCTAATATTAAGCTAGGCTACCTATCTAGTAGCCTAGGTAGCCTAGCCTAGGTTAGTTACATACCTACTTAGTAGGCCTAGGTTAGGTTAATTTAGTTTACCTAAGCTATGTACCTATCTAGTAAGCCTGAGTTAGGCTAATTTAGGTTACCTAAGCTATGTACCTACCTAGGTAGTTTAAGTTAAGCTATGTACCTACCTCTTAGGCCTAGGTAGCCTAGGTTAGGCTACATACTTACCTAGTAGGCCTAGGTTAGGCTACCTACCATGTAGGCCTAGGTGGTTTAACCTAGGTTACATATGTACCTAATAGGTTTAAATGGCCTAGGTTAAATTACTTACCTTGTAGCCTAAGTTAAGCTACCTTATACTTTGTAGGCCTAGGTGGTTTAAGCTATTTACTTAGCTAATAGGATAGACTACCTACCCACTAAGCCTAGGTGGCCTATGTTATTTACTTAGTAGGCCTTGCTTAGTAGGCTACCTACATGGCTAATAGGTTTACTTAGTAAGCCTAGGTCACCTAGGATACTTACCTAGAAGGCTTACACTACATAGTTATAGGCTACTTAGTTATATGCTACTTAGTTATATGCTACTTAATAGTCCTAAACTACATCTTAAGTAACTTATAAAATAGGTTTAAACTAGTCTACCTAGCTAAGTTATTAGTTAGGTTATTACTTAACAAATAACATACTAGCCTATTAATTATGCTAGGTTAGATAGGTAATCTAAGCTTAGCCTAACCTACTAGTTATGCTAGATTAGGTAAATAGTTTAGGCTTAACAAGTAGGCTAAGTCATCAAATGAATATGGTTCATTTGATTAAGTGTCAAATCATAATGGTTAATTTGACTAAGGGTCAAATCAGGATGGTCAATTTGATTAAACCTTATCCATTCAATATGGCTAATTGACTAAGCCATGGCCATTTTGATGGACATTTGTCCATTTTGACTAGATCTTCAGCTTGACATTTAGTCAAGAAGGTCATTTCAGTCAAATGTATTGGTCAAATGTAACATGTGTTTTTCATGCCCCAAACCTTTAATCACAATGGACATACTATTGGGCCAATGTGGACATTTTGGTCAAGTTGGCTTTCTAAAAAATTGCATTTTCTTGTAATGATCCCTGTACCTTGGAACCCTAACATGATATTTTGTCTTGTAAGTTCTAGGTCTAGTGTTTTGTCTACCCACCCTACCAATGTTATTTGATCTAGTTATGTGTAATTCCTCCTAACCATTGTTATGTCTCTTTCCTTTTCTAAAAGCAATTTTGGAAGGCTTAAAGCAAGCCACAACAAAGGGTTGAAGTGCATGAGATGTATGCGAAGGTAGAGTAATCATATCCAACCCAAACTCTTAAGCTTGTTCAATGGCTTCAAGGGTGACATGGGATCCATGCCCATCCAAGATGAGTAGATGTCTATTTGTTATGGATATTCCACTTAGTATATACCTTTTGAAAAAAGACAGAAACTCTTTGAAAAGGAAGGTAGTCATCCATGCTTTTGATTGCATAGCCATATAAGTCCTTAGTTTGTAAAGTTGTATGTAATTGTCATGTATCCTTTCTCCTCTAAATATGTAGAACCTTGGTAGTGTTATTCATGTTACATTGACCACATAGTTAACAATAAACCACGCCCTAGATTTTGGGATAGTGTTGTACAATTGATGTGAATTTCATTTTGCAAGAACCCTTGCTCCTAATTGTCTTCTTGCTTGGATGTTTATTTCATCATAATTCTAAATATGGTTTGCAACATAGTTGTGTTTATTATAAAGGGACTATAAGTTTTGATAGAAGCTTTAGCAAGATTGAATTGTCAACCCTTGTGTTCGGCTAATATCCAATCCCTCAACTTGACGAATGATGAGCTCAAGATGTCTCCTTTTAAACCAATACCACCAAGAGCTCCTTAGTACCTTTCCTCAAAAAGGTGCTGGCCTTGTTTGAGTTAGTTCTGCCATTTTCATTTTTAATTGTTGTAGGCTAATTGATAGCCCAACTTCCTGCATAGAAAAAACCCAAGTAACCATAGCCTGATCTTCTTTTACTGTTAGTACACCTACTTTTCTAAGTTTCCTAGATCTTGTTTTCCCATACAAATGATCGGACAATGAGGTAAGAGGTATGTTGCACTACCTATTTGCCTTTCTTGATGAAGTTGTCCCATTTTCAATTGCATCCATGGCCTCCTCCAATGCTTCATTGGTCCATTTGCCTCTAGTGATTAGAGGATTGCATCTATTAACTTTCCTTTGTTTTCTTGCTAGTTCCTATCCACAAGATGGTGGGACATTCTCCTTATCTTGGCTTAGCTCCTCTTACAGTCCACTTTGCTTCCTATGAGGTACATTGATCACCATGATTTAGATTCCCCTAGTCCCAACCTCCAACATGTTAGGGGTGTGTTATTTGGCTTTACAAGAGGTATAAACTTGAATTTTTTATATTTTGCCCAACTCTCAAAGAAGGATGACAAGTCATGATATGTCTAAAATGCATATGTTTCTAGTTGTTGGGAAGAATTTATTAATGCATAGAACTGTTCAAAGTCATCCCAAAACAAATCTTGGTTTGTTATTTTTATATAGGTAGTAGGTGTGTACAACAAATTATGATTTCTTGGAACTGAATAAAATCTACATTTCTTATGACTACCTAGATTTTATCTACAAATTATGGGACTTTGCACCCAGTGGTAACATAGAAACTTCTTGAACTTTTGGTTGTAAAGTTGATGTATTGCAAGCTTTTTTAGTTGTCCCTCTACATCCACATTTGAATCCTAAGTTCCTATTTCTTTTTTGATAGCACTAGGATTTGATCCTTGATGTTCAAGTTGTTGTAGATCTTTAATGGCTATTCTATTATTTAGATTTTATTGATATACCTCTAGTTTTTGTAGTTATTCTTTGGCTACTCTAAGATGCCCCCCTTGCTTTGATTGATATGTTAAGACTTATGTTGTTGATTTAGAACTCTCTACAACTCCTATGTTACTTTCCCTTTGCTGGTTTCGCCCATATGCTCTCAAAATGTTGATGAAAGATTTCAGACTGTCTCTCTCACAATTTGGAAGCTCTAACATGTTGAATTAATTTTGCTTGTGAATTTGAAAGATAGGATTATGAATCCAAACCTTGCCTTGTGAATTTGGTAAATTAATTTTGGTGGGAATTGGATGTCCTTGAATTTGGGGGGAAATTGGAAGTCTTAATTAATGTGTATCTATTATTCTTGCATTGGATTCATGTAAACCTTAATCCTTGTTTATGGTCAGTTATGTGCTATTTAACATGACCTTTGCACCCTGTCACCATGGTGATATTCATTTTAGTCTGCACCCCAATTGCTTATGACTAAACACTCATTCCCACTCCAAACTTGGGGCTAGTGTAAAATGGGACCATTTTTTTCCCATGACCAAACATTAAAAGTACCCCTCATGTTCCCCCCCTTGCATAATGAAAATCAATTCATGGTCCATCACTAAATTAATCCCTTGTACTATTGTTCAATTTTTTTACAAATGTGCCCAGCTAAACCCTTAATACCAAACATTAAAAATTGATGGTTGCTCACCAATATGAAAAATTAGAACAATTTTCTTCTAAACCAAGCATTTGGTAATGGGTTAAAAAGATAGTGCCCATAAACAATTTTTTGTCCTAACATAAGTTAGTTCTTGCACTACATGGGTGTTCGGTGACCAGCCTTTATTTGGTGATGGGCAAATTTACTTTAAGTCTTCACTTATGTAAATGAAAACTTCATTTGACAATTTCCATTTATCAAATCCATAAATTGTCCAAACATACAAACAAAACTTGAACCTTCTATGTAGAATCTAGTTGCTAATTTGGGGTTAATTTAGGATAACTTTATTATGTGAGATTTAGCACAAACTTTTATTGATACTCCCCATTGTAAGTTCACTAATAGGGGAATTTTGAGATAACTCCACCACAAGTAGGGATGGGATTTACCAATCCCACATAGATACCAATCCTAATCCCATAGTTGCAAAACCTTGTTTCATAATGTGCACCATTTGTTCAATGATATGTGAGCACCTTACCAAAAATAAGGACTCGATAAGAAAAAAAGATATGCAAAATGCCTTGTTGCTCTTGTTTTTTTATGTGTTTTTTTTTAATAGGTAGTGTACCCATTCAAGTCACTTTGATAAATGTTCAATCATGATCAAAAAATTTGATGGTGTTGAACTGACCAATAAAGACTAAGCTCCAAATGTATTGAATTCCCATATTTAGCAATGGATGCAATTGAGGAACATGTGTTTTAATCGATGCAAATACTTGGTCACATACCCCAAGTCACATTAGTTGAATTTGAAGCAACATGCCTTTCCACTAATATCGATTTTGAAGCAAATTAAGTGTTCGTAGGACTCCAAAATGGCCAAACTTTTCATCAACATATATGTCATATCATACCCCAATTGTTGTTATAAGTTTTTGGTGCCCTATTCACATTCACCCATATATCCATAATGGAATTATGGATATAAAGGCAATTACTATTTCACTAAAATCCATGGAAAATTTTATCTCATCTTTGGGTATGGTTAAAAAAATACATCATCATGACAACTATAACACCACATTACCCTTTAGATCACCTGTTATGTCTATATTACACAAAACTCTAGTTACCCAAAGTAATTTAAGGTGTAAAGTTTTTGAATTTTTTGGAATTTTTTGGAATATTAGGCACAAATAAATATTGAATTCCAATTAAACATTGTCATTATGCCATTGAAAACTCAATGGAGTTTGTGTAAATTTCATTCAATTCATGAACATTCAGCTAATCATAGCAACTTTCTACACTTTTGTGGATTTCATGTCACAATTTGATGCTTACTTTATGGTAGTTCATTTACTTTGGTAATTGATAACCAATAACTAGAAACTTTCAATGATCATTGTTGTTTTGGATGAACACAACTTGTAACTTAAAGCTGCTCCAATTAGTGTGCAACTGAAATGATAACCATTGAATTAGTTGTTTAGAAATGGGAACTAATGAACTTTGCCATAAATCGTTACAAGACATACAAGTTTTGTGCCTCCCCTAGACATAATTTTGATCAATCTCACTTAATGTTACCAAAACCATTGGTAAATTATTGATCATAATTGACAAGCAAAACAAAATTCCAAATCAACTTATAATATTACCCACACAAATAATTCTTGAAGTAATTTCAAATTTGGCCTTTGGGCCTTTAATCATCATGTGAAAATCATATGAGCCA